>LSPZ01000001.1_pt1 | contig 299025 bp, 311 predicted proteins | sample 651281 | NCBI WGS metagenome assembly LSPZ01 (sample SAMN04438313, study PRJNA306036) | termite gut metagenome | isolation source: viral DNA filtered from gut of termites from termite colony 2 | host: Coptotermes formosanus | place: USA: New Orleans, Hayne Blvd. | collected 2013-06-18
GTGAACTTAACCCCACCCTAAAGGGTGGGATCTTCCTACTTCGCTCACCGAGTTTAGATCATCCGACAATGCCGAATTCACCAGGGACTCAATGTCCATAGGCGTTAATTTGGTGCGTCCCGCACCTACTAAATTATTCTTTTAAATTCAAAAAGTTTAATTAACCTTTTGTTTTATATTTAGTTAGTTATTTCTTTTTTGAAAAGTTGTATTTCTTGTTAATATATTAACTTATTATGAGTTGTTATGAAAGTTATGCTCACGCTAAAACTCTTTTGGCTTATATTGAGGCTCAGGGTTGAGACCGCTTTCATTCCCCACCTTAAAAGGTGGGAACTTTCTCGCGGTCTATTGTAAAACAATTTTTCAGAAAATACCCCAACTATGAATCCAAAATAGACTGGAATAATCCGGAGAAGCTTGAGTACGAAGATTTTGAGCAGATAATGCGCGATGCCGCGAATTCAAAATCCGCCGTGAAAAAGAAGTCTAAAACTGCCGAGGGACTGGAATTGGCTTGGAAAGAGGCTTCAAATTCCGTGAAAATTCTAAAAAAAGATGGAAGCAGAATTTTTGTAACTCCTCTTAACTATAAAGGCGCTAAATTCATGCGTGATGTTTACGATATAAGCGCCAGGTGGTGTATTTCCACGGATAATTCCGGGTATTGGGATGAATATATTCAGAATGGGTCAATGTTCATTATGTTCTATAGCGCAGATAATCGCAACAAGTTGATGATACAGATTGAAGAGTATGTAGAGGGTTTTGACAATGATAATTGGCGGCAAATAACAGTATGGGATCCTGATGATGAAATAGCACAGGAATTTCTTATTCCTGGTGATTATCACGAATATATGAATATAGATGGATATGGAGTTATGGCTCCTGAGAATGTTGATGGCATTTTTTGGATCAAAAATACTCTGTGTCTGGACATGAAAGAATTCTATGATCTGCTGAACCAAACAATGATGCTGTACGAAGAGCACAGAGATGACATGACAGAAGACTTTAATATAGACGAGGTGCTGAGAATAGCTGACTGGGAACTCAATGCCGTTGCTGGAGACATTCTGGCTAAATATAAGGATAATCCTCTTGTGCAGGAAGGTTATACGAAAGAGCTGGTGAATTTTATCTGGCCTTTGGCTTATTCAGAAATTATATCCAGAATCTCAAATTCTGGTGAAACAGCCATATATAAGTACCGGAATAATCCGAGAGGTCTGATGAATAAGTTAAAAGAATTTCCAGAGTTTGCGGAAAAGCTTCAGGTCTATTTCTGTCAGGCTCTGAGAGATGAATTCAATGAGGAAGAGGGTTAATCTAGTAGAATGAGGTACTACCCATGCAAGAAGAAGCCTACAAAATTCAGCGTCTGCTAGAAGAATCTTTGTACAGTGGAGCTCTTCCATTCAAAAAGTACGATCTAATGTCCATTTCCAATGACTGGATTGCCGAATTCAAACCAACAAGAACACCTATAGAACAGGTGATTTTTCAGGCTATGCTGACGGCAGCCAGAGAAGACCAGACTTTCAATTTCTATCTTGGCGACACGCCGTTTGATCGAAAGTGTATTCACGGATGCGATGTTGACATGAGATTATTATATGCTGAAAAGCTGGTTCCATCCGATAACAAATCAGACAGGTACAAGAATCTATTCAGCGTTTTCCAGCCTTTAATAAGTGCCAATCTCAAGGATTTTCCATCACAAAAACTGGTTGATGACATTAGAAATCTGAAAGCCAAATATGGAAGTGTTGAGAATCAGGAACTTCTTATTCCAGTTTGGCAGCGTAATTCTGTTCCAGATTTAAAAAAATGGCTTATATCTGACAAGGATAGAAAATACACCGGCGCTTATTACAATAGACCGCGAGAAAGTTCCCCACCTTTTAAGGTGGGGAATGAAAGCGATCAAGAAAAATAGGTGCGGGACGCACCAAATTAACGCCTATGGACATTGAGTCCCTGGTGAAATCGGCATTGTCAGATGATCTAAACTCGGTGAGCGAAGTAGGAAGATCCCACCCTTTAGGGTGGGGTTAAGTTCACGGCTAATTTAGATACTGAGGGGCAAACGGGGGCGGCCGCTTCAGTTTTAAAAGCCTCCGGGGCGGAGGAAACCCTAGCCTCCATATAAGATAATCTCCGGAGGGGACGCTCTCCTGGATTATCTTTCTGGATCCGTAGCTCAGGGGAGAGAGTAGATGCCTTCTAAGCATCATGTCGCCTGTTCGAGTCAGGCCGGATTCAAAACTAGATAAGAATGAAAGATCGAGAAATTTTAGATTTAATTACAAAACGAGTATATAATGAAGATCGCCCTGAAAAAGAGCAGTTTTTTGAGCATCTTCAGCATTATGAGGCTGATGATACTTTAACTGATGAGGATACAGACAGGAGGTCAACAATGATCGGTAGAATTTTGGAATCACAAAAACCTATCAGAGAAGAAAAAACCTGGGAGGACTGGGTGAAAGAAGATAATGAAAAGACATAGAGCCTCCAAAAAGGATCCGGAGGAAGATTCAGAAAAAGAGGACAAGGATGATAGGTCTTCAGACAAAAACTATGGACGGCGGTATTCAGCCCGGTAAAGGATTGCTGAGATTGGCCACAGAGTATCTGGATTCATTGTCCGGCATGGATTCATTATATCATCATTTTTGGGTACAATGCAAAAAACTGGCCGGAGAAGACCAAAAGCTGTTTAATACAATGATGCAGCGTTATCGGGATCAATGGCTCAAAAAGGGGGACTAATATGTCTGAAAAAAGCAAAATGATTATCAGGTACTTGTGCCGGGCAAACTGGGACAATAATTCGATCCTGATCTCAGCCCGCTATCATAAAGATCTGTTTGAAATTGAGGGTCAAAGTGAGTCTTCGGTGTTGGAAACTATCATCAGGGAACGGGAGGATTATGTTAATGAAAGCCTCTGGAGTGTTTAAAGCTGCTTATAGAACTTATCATCAGTACGGAGATGAAGACTATGCTCGCAACAAAGCGTACATTTTTCTGCGAAGGTGTGGAGGAACTCTGGAGGTGAATCTTCCCGATGAGGATGGAAAAACCTCCAGTCCGGATGATGACATTCCAAAATCCAGAATAGACCAAATTGTGTACGCAATGCTGGATTCGGAATCCGAGAAAGTTTTCTGGAATGAGTACAGCCACCAGCTGGTGGATGGTTAATCTAAAGTCAGGAGAGAATCAAATATGATTAGTTTGCCCGCTACAATCCAGTCTGATATATCTGAATTTTGTGCTAAAAACAAGATTCCGTTTCAAACCGTGGATGAAAAATACGCCATTGAGGACTTCTTCAAGGAAATTATTGACAAGTATCTGGATTTAAGTATGTACACGGATGAGAAGATCCAAAAGTATATTGAGTCTGAAATTGAATCCGCAGAATCCAGTAAGTACGAGGAAGGATGGGAAGAAGGAAAAGAAGACGGGTACGATAGCGGTTATGATGAAGGTTTTCAGGATGGTGTAAATGCTCAAGAACGAAAGGCGGAAAAACTTGGAAAAAAATAACCGTCTCAGAAAAAAAGAAGAAGCTCTTGTTCACAATGCGACACTAGAAGTATCTGAAAATCTTCTTCAGGTTGGGGAGTGTAAATGCGGCGGATCCTTGTTTATGTACCTAAAATCCGAACCCCAAAATTATTTCAAGATATACTGCTCGGATTGTTCAAGCCAATCTGATCTCAGATTCCCTAAAAAAGGAGATATAATCTATAATGGCCCCGGCAAGGTTTTGGATTATATAACTCTCAATGCCTATGGAGAGGAAGAGATCAACAAGCATAAAGATGATCCATCCTGTGCCAATAGATCTAAACGCGTAAAGCTTCTGGAAACACAATTGCTGGAGGATTCACGATGATATGTCAGGATGGTGTTGACAGAAATTATTGGATCACCGACGATATTGTTGACAAATTCGTCAATCGTATAGATGGTATCAAGGCATCTAAAAATGCTATAATCGAGATTATCTATGATCTCTACAAAATTGGGTTAGACAGCGGACAGGAATTCACTTGGAAGCTGAGATCGGGAGATTTCGATACTACAACCACAAATCCGAATTTAACGGAGGTTCACTATGAATGGAAAAATGATTGTTTGGGGGCTTCTGGCGATAGTCCTGACAAGCTGTGATCATAACTACGTACCAAACTGGAATTATGTAGCTCCGGAGTTCAGAGGCGTCTATAAGTCAGTAGAGTCAGAGGCTCAATGGAAAATTGAGGAAAATACAGCTTATTGGCACAATGGATTGGGGAATTGGAGTGTCGGCCTCTCTAATCTAAAAACAGTAGGAAATGAATTGTTCTCTAAAGACCAACTATGGGGCTATTTTGAGGATAGTACATTTGTGATCTACATGAAACGAAACAATTATCCGCATCCTGACCCAGAATGTACTATGACCTATAAGAAAATTTCCAATTGAACTTTCCCCAGGATCTTCTTACATATATTATGTAAGGAGAGAATGATGGAGTACACGAAAGAGTATATCGCGGACAAAATCCAAAACTGTGATGCCTGGCTTAACAGGGCTATCATTGCCATCTATAAGTTTCAGACAGTGAATGAGCAGGAAACTGAAACAACCAATCTGAACAACGGTCATGGCTTCACCGCGGCTGATGCACCTTTTATGTCCGGTCTGGCCAAATGGCTTCTGGGTGGAAAGTACCGGAAGCTCTCTGACAAGCAAAAGTTTGTGGCCAGGAAGAGGATGGCAAAATATGCCGGACAGCTTCTCAGGATCGCAAAAGGACAGAACGGTGGAACCAATCCGGTTGTGAACACAAAAGGTGCCGAGTAAGATGTGTACTGGAGCAACAGGGCAGCTGAGCAGGAAAGGATTCTGGAGCAGAAAGCCGATATGGAGAAGTCCGAGTACAAAGCCGGCAGGGAAGCCTACTGGAACAAGCGCAACTATATCGCCAGGATCAATGCGGCTGGAAAAGCTCAGAGGGTAAACCCCTATTGGTAGAAATAATCACAAAAAGTACAACCCTCCAGGAAACTGGAGGGTTTTTTGCGTAACTAATTATCACAATGAGGCTTCTGGAACAGTTTCTATCCAACAAAAAGCGTAAGTACTATCACGGATCCCCTATTCTGATTGACCATATTGTCGGCAACGACTATAATGGATTATCCATAGCTTTCCTCACTACGGATATATATTACGCTGCCAAGTTTGCCAAAGACCTGTGGTCTAACAAAGAAGCCGGCCCTGGTTATATATATCAAGTAGAGTTCACGAAAATTCCGGATGTTTTCAATGCCAATAGTCCACGAGATATGGCCAGGTGGAGATCAGAATTTAGTGTAGATGATAAATGGCTTTTTGGAATACAAAATTTTGACTGGTTGTTTCTGTCGGAAAAAGCCTTTGGAAAAAACAGGTCTTTGGTTCTCAAGGATCTATATAATCTGGGTTTTGATGGTTTTTCCAATTACGAATCTGCTTCTCATCCAAAAGAACACAATTCTATCGGCATATTTGATCCGGAGGATAAAATAACAATTCTGAGATCAATTCCAGTAGACCAACTGATGAAAGCAAAAGAAACCGGTACTACGATCCTGTTTGAGTCCTATAAGATAACAAAAAGAATGTGGAGAGAAGGATCAAAGCCGCGATCATCCAGAATTCCTGATGAGTGGATCGATCAGAAAATAATCCGGGATCAGATCCAAAACAACACCTGGCAAAAACTGATTTCCGAAAACAGAAAAAGATTCCAAAACTAATTATTCACAAGCCCAGTGCTTGTTAATATATTTGTCAATCAAGCGCCAAGTGCGCGTATTTTATAGGAGAAAACAAATGTCAGAAAAACAAAATCAGGTCGAAGAACTATCGGACGACATTTTTGATGTCTTCAAGAAGAAGATGGAAGAAGATGTCAACAGGGCAAAGCAGGGTGGAAGTTTCACCTCCAGAACTTACGAAGACGTAGCCTATTGCGGGCTGGAAACCGGGATCAACAAAATTGTCAGGTTGATTGGAGCTCCTCCGGGAACGCCGGGTTATATCAGAAAGCCCCATGATCCAATCGTATTTTTTATTTCCAAAAAGCTGAAAGACCAGAAAGGCAAGCAGTTTGATCTGCGTCTGCCGCCCCATGATGATGTTGCCGCAAAGGATCACATTGTCCATCGGCTGGTGGCCAAAGTCAATGAAGTTGATTGGATTAAGGATCCTTCCACCGGAAAGAACAAGAAGGTTTCAAAGTACGAGACCAGATTTCCCGAGCTCTGGGATGCGGTCAATCACACCGGGTATGATGAAAAGTCGGACTTCAACGGTTACAAATACTGCTCCGGTCTCGGCGGCAAAAAGTGCGTAACCTTTAATGTTCTTGATCGATCAGACAGCTGGTGCCGTGAAAACAAACATACCAAGGTGCTGGTAAAGGATCTTTCCATTCTGGAAGATGGCCGTATATTCGTAAATGGGTACATGCCGGCCAATGGCTTTATTGAGGTTATCAATTCCAAAACCGCCGGGATTCCTGAGCTGGGTCAGATCATCAACAAATATGGCAACTATGAAAAGTACGATATAGCAATCTATCGCACCGGTCAGATGAACCCCGCTTACAAGTTTTACAATGCCTCAAAACTGGCGGCGGCGGGGATGCTGGATGAACTTCGCAATGAAGATGGTTCCGATGTGGATGCTTCCAATATAGGAGCCGTGGGTCCGATGACCATTGATGAACTTACTTACGAACGCTATGATCTAACCAAGATGTTTCAGCCGACTTCTTATCAGAAAATTGAGCGGACAATAGGCTGGGTTTTCAAGCTGTGCGATGGCACCCTCGGAACCAAGTTTTATGACGAACTTGAGGCTCTGGTAAAAGATGAAAAAGAACGGTACGATGAAATTTATCGCAATGAGGAAAAGGAACAAGGTCTGAAAGAATCCGCGGCGATTAAATCGGCTGTGGATAACTATGACCTTCCTGATGATCCGGAACCTCCAAAACCGGCTTCCAGAAGAACTACTTCTTCGTCTTCCACTACTACCGGTTTAACCCCCGAAAAGATTGCGCTTCTGAAAGGCTGGGATCTGCTTGATGATCACCAGAAAAGCCTGATTGAGGATGTCAGCCAGTCCAATGGCAAGACCGTGATAAAGTGGAAGGATTGCGATGAGACAAAGGATCTACTGGAGTGCGATGATCCCTGTCTGGTGCGAAGCCCAGAAAGCTTTACTGTCTGCCCCGGCTGCGGCCAAAAGTTTGAATAATTAGAAAAGGATCCGCCTGAGAAAGGCGGATCCAAAAACTTTTCACAAGGAGAACAATGTGAAACCAATTCCACAAAAACTGACGAAATAGATGAGAGAAGAAAATTTCAAGTGGACGCAATGGGTTCCTAATAATCAATGGGCTGACTGGGAAGCGCCGGGAAAGTTTGACCTTCAGGACAAGCATAAGCTGATAATTATTGAGGCGAAAGCAAGAGATGAGGATCCGAGGTGTCTGATTACGCAGGCCGTACTTACAGCCGCCAAAGAAAAGAAACTCTACAAGATAATCGGTGCCATTACGCCGAATAATGAAATGTGGATTGACATGATAGAAAACAATATATCGATCAGATCCTACGCGACATTTAAATCGGCACCATCTAACTGGGGTACTGATGACTGGAAAAAGTGTCATTCTTTATTATGGCAGGGTAATGGCCTGAAAGTGAGATCCAAGCCAACCAAAGAAGAGTACGATAATTGGAAAGATGCCTACCAGTTCCAGGCTCGGTACACGGACGAAGACATCAAGAAATTTGTGGGGTTTCAGTTTTCGGAAGAATTTAAGAAATTCAATAATACAAAATGGGCGCGAATTCTTCACGAGAACAAGCACAAGGATGGTGCTTATTTCACGCCGGAACCGTTGCGACTACGCGTGAAGGAAATTGTAACCAAAAACTGGCCAAATCTGACGTACATCTGGGATCCCTATGGCGGCGATGGAGCTCTGGTGAAACAGTTTGAATGCGAAGTATTTGTTTCCGATATAGAGCCTCAGGCTTCCGGCATTATTGAGATGGACTTTCTGAAAGACAAAGTTCCTGAAAGCATCAAAAAACACTTCGGACGGGATTTTGCCATCGTAACCAATCTTTCTTTTGGAAAAAAGCATATCCATAATCTGATCAATTTTTGTAGAAGCCACAAGATTAAACTTGCCACATTCGGTTATTGTGGGGATTTTCCTTTTGAAAAATTGGAAGCTGTCGATGGATTCAATACGGTCAGATCAGTGGAATGGAAAAATATATTGGTTCAATTTGGATATAGAAAAAATGAGGTTATTCCATTTATTCTGTTTGACTTTGAAAAGGATAAAATAGAAAAGATAGATTGTATAGAATTTGTCAATGAAAATGATTATATACACCATAGAATAGGATCAAGAACTTGTGGAGCTAAATTACCGGATCCATATTTCAGGAGAGCCTCTCATGTTGACACAAATGTTTACGGTGGAAAAATCCTCACGAAAGAACTGTATGAAAAAATAGTATCCGAAACTTCAGAGATGAAAAAATCTGGACGAAAGTTAATATGGGGAAACAAAATGCGAACTGAATTCATTCCTTGCCGCAGATGTTATCATAAATCCGGCAGTATTCCAAACGGTTATTACAAAGCAACATCAGCCGATGGTTTTGAGATGGTAAAGGAATGTCCTCACCACCGCGATTGGCGGAAAGCGGAGATGCTGTATTTAGAGTTTGTGAGATCTGGTTTTGATATTTCAAAATTTAATCTTGAGTACCCCAGAGATTACAAAGGTTATTCCAGCCGAGAAAATCTGGATAGAATAGTTAATTATACTATCAAGTTTCCTGAAGTAAAGAAGTCGATGCTCTATATAACCGGTCCGAATGGATCTCAAAAAACCTCAATAGTCAATTGGATCGGAAAGCAGATAATTACACAGAAGTATAAGGTTCGATATACTTCAATGAAAGTAGTAATTGATCTATTATGGAAGTCTCAGCGTGATGAAACTGAATTCATGTCGTTAGATATATTAAAGAGATGTGATCTTTTGATTATTGACGAAGCCTTTGATAAAGCCAAAGCATTGATATGGGAATCCGGAAAGCAGGTAGGCTTAATAGACGCATTTATCAGAGACAGGGTAAATTTAAATCTCGGAACTGCTTTCGTGTCCAATGTCAAGGTTGATGATATAGAAAAGAATGGATTCAGCCACAGTATTCAGGATCTGGTGAAGCGAGAAACCGGGCTGATTGATTCTGTTCTGGAATTTAGAGACAATTACTATGATAATGCTGAGGTTCTACCGGAGAGGATTTTTTAAGCTAAAAAATCATCTCTCTTCGCCTCAAGAAACTCAGCTATGTTCCCCATAAGCTAGTCATCAAGCCAGCTTTCTTCTCCATATTATAATTTAGGCTTTGGAATTTGTTTTCTAAGCAAACGCATTGCTGTTGGAGAAAGAACATATTTACCTAGTTTGGAATTTCTCCATAATAGCCCAACTTGTCTAAGTACTTGAAATGGGGATTGGTCATCCATTATGAAATAACCATAGGTATCCGGCTCTTCACGAAGAGCTTTTGCAAGGTCTCCTATAGACCTGAATTTTCTGCCGGATTCAAGCCATTCATCAATTTTTTCAGAAATGACTTCTTTCACATGGTCAGATAATTTCCAGTTTTTTGTGCTTTCTCGAACAACTTCCTCAAAAAGCCTATCTAAATCCATTTTTTTTGTATCATAATGAAAAATTAGTTTTTTTTCAAATGATCCCGAATTGAACTTTTCTTCCGGAATTCTTACATATTTATGTAAGGAGAGAAACAGATGTTTAACATGATTGTAGATAAGGTTGGTGATTTTCTTTCTGGCTTCCGTTGGCGTGAGAACCTCGGTCTTGCGATTCTTAAAATCGGCAGCCTCTTTGGCTGGTTCTAAAAGGAGATAGAGATGGCCAGACAAAAAAAGCTGCCCACGGCGGTCAATAAAGCGAAAGCAGTTTTTGACTCCGTGTTTATTGATCCCAAAACAGGTAATGTCTGGGATTTTACTGACAAGAACACCAAAATCCGCAAGGATTGGATTCCCAATCTGGACAGTATCATTGACATTTTGTGGCCGGCTTCGGTGATGAAGCCGACCCAGCTGCCGAAAATTAACCAGGAATTTATTGATGCTTCCTTGAGGATTACCTATTCCAAAAGTGGTGATAAAGAGTTCAATGATCTGGTAAAATCAAATGTTCTGGCTTGTGTCTTCCGTAAAGGAAGAAACAATCACAACATTTTCTTTAATCCGACAACCGAGGCTGATTCTATCCCGTCAATGGATCTCCACGAAAAAGGCCATGTAAAATTCGGCCATACAATGAACCAGGACGCTCATATTCAGCAGTTTAAATCCGTTCTTGAGAGTATCTGGGATGATCGGCTGGCAAAGCATTTTACCGCCGAAGTTTTGAACAACCCCAATAACAAAATGAAAATCGTGAAACTTCTTTTTCACGAATTCAGCAACATAGCTCAGGATATGGAGATCAATTCCAAGCTTTTTGATAACGGGGAATGGGAACCTGCCCGGATGGTTTATACCCGTCAGGTTCTCAGGATGCACCTGAAAAATCTGGAAAATCAGTTTGATGATCTCACCAGGCTACCGAAAGAAACTGTTGGAACTTCAGGTTATATCAAGAATGTAGTTACTCCGTTGAGTATTATTGTCAATAATATAAAAGAACGGATTGATACTTCTTACGATGGTGAGGATCTGAAATTCTGTCATCCGTCAAATAAAGGTTGGCCTGAAGGTCTGGATTGGATGGTTTACATGAGCCTTCTGGTAAAAGATTTTGATGAAACAATGGAGCATATTTCCAAAGATTTGTCAAAATCTCAAGGCCAATCCCATCAGCAGGGCGGACAATCAAAAGGACAAGGATCTGGCAAGGGTCAACCGGGGCAAGGATCCGGATCCGGAAATGGATCCGGCGAGGGTTCCGAGGATGAGAGTAATGGAACACCGATCTCGCAGGACATTCTGGATCAGTTTTGTGAGGATGCCGAAAGCGCCGCCAAAGCAATGGAAGATGAGGATGGCGACATGGATGCCGGTGATCCTGATGGGTTGATGGAAGCTACTCCCCGCGGAAGGTCTTCCGGTGGAACCGGTAAGGGAAAAGGCCACGGGGGAAGTCAGGTTGAATTTGAAACCTGTAATTCCTCCAAAGACCTGGAGGCTTTTCTAAGAAAAGAGTGCTACGGAAAAAAGCAGACCCGCTTGAATACTGATGTTCTTTACTATTCCAACCGGAGAAAGCTGGGGAATAATAATTCTGTAGTTATACCACGGCGGCATTTTATTGATCGCTGGATGAACCAGGCCGTTACGATTATTGTGGATGTTTCCGGATCCGTCAATTCAGACCTGGTTGAGCAGATGGTTACAACTATTGTGGAAACAAATACGGGAATTGACCTGAAAAAAAGTCATATCATCTTCTGGGATACCGGATTGGTACTGGATGAGATAATGGACAGACGCACCAAGAAAGTTTATTCCGGTGGTGGAACGGCAATCAGCAGGGGTATTAAATACGCGGCCATGTACATGAAAAAGAATACCGACAAGCTCTTTATTATTTCCGACTTGTGCGATAGTCTTCAAGATTGGCAGGCCGAAGCGGCAAAAATCCCCGGCCAGAAATTTGTGATTGGTTATGGAGGTCATTCTGAAGCTTCCAATCTGAACAAAGGTTCCAACTTTGCGAAGGAGTGGAATAAAACTTTCAAGAAAACGGTGTTTGTCAACCAATGAAAAAGAAGGAAGAAACAGCCCCCGGTACAGAAGAAATAGAATCCGGCGTTTCCGGGTGGCTCAAACAGAAAATGGAAAAATTGGAAGCCGCCAAATCATACCCATTCAGTTACACTGACAGACCTGCTCCAATTACGGATTTTTTTCATTCAATGGGCGTAACAGAGATTGAACATCCGCCTAATGTGAGTTATGGCAATAGTTATGTTGACGAGATTCAGCTGATCAAAGACCAGCTGGCACAGCAACGGAAAGAAATTGACCAGCTGAAATTGAGATTGGAGGCTCTAAGTGATCTCCCTGAATAATGTTCAAAGTCAGCTTGACAGGATTGTAGAAGGTTTCTCTATCGTGCGATATGGTGATATAATTCCTTTTGAGATCAAGGAAGTCAGAGCAAGTGATCGTGAGATGAAAGAAACCGATGTTTACTTGATGGCGTCCAAGTCCAATTATCCTCAATATATGAACCTGAAGGTGAATATATCGTCAGGGTTGATAACGGAAATTTATCCATCCAAGCTGAGGAATGAGTTTGATGCCAATGCTAAACTACTATATGAGCCAATACCTACAGAAACTGAATTTGATCTTCCACCTGACAAGCTGGTGCCATATTTTTCCATTAAAGTTGTGAAAGGGTTTCCTATTAAGGATAAGATTGAATATATCCCTGAGATTCGTGAAGGGGTTCCCTGCTTTATCCGCGTGAATACTGAAACCGGTTTAAAAACAAGAATGGATACGCAGTTTAAGGATCTGGAAGAATTCAAGAGTGTAAGATATAAACATCTGAAGGACATAATGGCAACCAATGCTTATCACGACTGGGTCTTCAGATTGGTTGGCCTGGCCGAACCCAGCTATTTTATCGTGATGAACGGGATGGGCTTGTCTTTGAAAGGAATAATATATGGATATACTCCTATGAGTCCCCAGTACAAAGTCCGTTATTCTCAGATGTTTGTGGAGTGAAAAGATGAATATATTTGAGCGCTGTTATCAATTAAGAAAAATTCAGGAATCTCTATCTGTTCAGAGCATAGCTAGTGAACTGATAGTTTGCATCAGCAACATTTCCGCCTGTATTAAAAAAGAAATTTCCAGTGCGTTGAATCATAAGTTGGATGAATCCTATCTAGTGGATCAAACAGTTCCAACTCTGGAAGCAGCAACTACAACAGCCGCCGCATTGCTCAAGAGGTTACACGGAGCCTTGAAAGACAAAAATACTCACCTCGAACCAAAAGTTTTCAATGAGGAAATAGAAAGGTTGGGTATAGAATCTGATAGTCTCATGCTACAGCAAATGCTGATACACAATTCAAAAAATGTAACTGGTCAAGAAAAAGAATCTATATATAGAAAGTGTAATACATATAGGAATGTCATATCTGCGTTAAGAACTGTTATTGTCGGGTTCAATGAGAAATTCAAAAACAACCCAGAATGGATTGCGGATCTTCCTGAAGTTCCAAACTTTGTCAGTTAATATAACTTCAGTGAACTACGAACTATCAGTAGCTGGACTAACCAGAAAATTACAATAGACCGCGAGAAAGTTCCCCACCTTTTAAGGTGGGGAATGAAAGCGGTCTCAACCCTGAGCCTCAATATAAGCCAAAAGGGTTTTTGTTTGTGAGAAATGCGGATGCTCTGAAGACAGAGACATTCACGCAGCAAAGAATATGATCTTTTTAGGTCAAGAAAAGAATAATTTAGTAGGTGCGGGACGCACCAAATTAACGCCTATGGACATTGAGTCCCTGGTGAAATCGGCATTGTCAGATGATCTAAACTCGGTGAGCGAAGTAGGAAGATCCCACCCTTTAGGGTGGGGTTAAGTTCACCCATTGTTAAAATTTCAGATAATCTGTCAATCGCGTCTTTTGTTATGATTGGTGATACTGAACTCAATGAGAAATGCGCCAAAGAACTATTTGAGAAAATTCCCCGCATCTATGACATAGATATAATTGCTACTGCTGAAGCAAAATCCATTCCATTGACGCAGGAACTGGCACGGCTGATGAAAGTAATAAGACTCAGTTATTGACCTACGCAAATTTTCCATCGAGCCAAAAAAATCATCAATAGCCAGTATTGCTTTCTGCTTCCGAGTGAGAACCGGCATAGTTTCCCGTAAGACAATTTCCTTGAATTTGCTGTGCTCCATTTCCAACTAGTTATCTTGTGGACATCCTGGAATTTATCAGAGTCAATCACAAACTTCCTCTTAATATAAAAGAATCAGATATGATCAAGCTGGAGAAAGACTTGCAGAATATGAAAAATCTGAAAGAGTACTTGAAAGAAAAGCCGGCTGCTTCCACCGGTAAAAAATCAAGGATAAAAAAAGGTATAGATCAGGAAGGAAACAAATTTGATTCAAAATGGGAATACGCGTTTTATATATACACAAAATATATAGAAAACAGGCAGATTATCAGAAACAAGACCGAGTATCTAACCTATATCAATACAAAAGGCAAACAGAAAAGATTTTATCCGGATTTTAAAATAGACGGCACAACATGGGTTGAGATAAAAGGTTACTGGAGAGAAGATGACAACCTTAAACAGGCTCAAAACCCTCAAGTAGAATTTTATTCAGCCGTTTTGATGCGAAACATCCTATCGGAAGTAACAACCAAGTTTCCTGATTGGCAAACAAGGTATATCACACAAAATTGAACTATATAATTAGAGGAGAACAAGATAGCCTTTTTTAATGATCCACTCTAAAAGTGGAATGTTTTTCGGGCTAGACTTTTTAGATATATTCATTGCTGGAATAATATATAAATCGACAAATTATGCCGCTGGGGTAAAAGGTGATCAAGGTGATCCAGGGCCGCAGGGTCTTATAGGACCCAATGGTAAGCCTTTTATTCTTCTCGGGCAAGTTCCATCGTACAATGACTTACCAACAAATTTATTACATTCAGATGAGGGATCATACATATTTGTAATAGATGAAGGCGTTATATACGAATTTACATCCGCCGGATTTTTACCGCAAGGCAACGGCTATCCATTTCAGGGGTATATAGGCCCGCAGGGACCAAAAGGTGATAGGGGTGATCCCGGTATTGCGGGACCTCCGGCTGCTCTTCGCCCGCGCGGTCCTTGGGATCCAACAGTTACTGATTACGAATACGGCGATGTCGTATACTATGTCGACTCAAACGGCGCCGAGCACAGCTATTTTTATACATCATCAACGCCGGGATCGATGCTGAGTCCAGAAGACACCGGCAATGTCTGGGCGCTGTTTGTAATGCAGGGGCCGCAAGGGATCCCCGGATCCAATGCCACAGATAAAGTCGAATCAGTAAACGGCATATTTCCGGTCCAGCCGGGCACCAATATTCAACTTACATTTTTCGTAACTGAGGCGCAGTACAATGCCATATCATTTAAAATCCCGGGCGCGTTTTATGTAATTACAGATGTGCAGGGCAGTGATATTCTTGGAAACGGCGCGCTCAATGTTAAGGACCAGCAGGGAAATACAATAGGCCAGTTTTTTGCCAATCAGGGCACTGACACTGATATTGTTATTCCCGACCAGTTTAGCAAAGACTACAATGATTTGTTAAATAAACCCAGTATTGGAAACGGCACCCTTACAATTACGGACGCCAATAATACACTCGTAGGCGAATTCAAAGCCAATCAGAACACCGACCTTACAATAGCCCTGCCGCAGGGATTTACAGGCGACTACAATGACCTTATTAATATCCCGACCTTTGGAAAATTAATACTAAAACAGCCGAACGGCACAAATATCGGCGAGTACGATCCAATGGACCCCGATACGACACTTACGCTAAATAATTCAGGCGGCGGGTCGCCATTCGGCACTTGGCGGGGCACTGTTGCTACTGAAAATGACTTGCCCTCCATTGATCCTATGTGGTACGAATCCGACTGGGTCACGGTGCAAAATGACAGCGGATACAACAATGCTACAACTGTATATCGTCTTATTGATGACCCCTCAAATCCAGGCACTCTTATATGGGCGTTTGAGTTAAAATATGATACTGATATTTCAAGAAAAATGGACCTTGTCAGCAATCCTGCCGGCAATAAATTACTGATTTCAAACTCAGCCGGCCAGGCAGTCGAAACAACGACGCCCCTGCCAATTGCAATGGGCGGCACTGGACAGACAACAGCGGCAAATGCCTACAATGCGCTTGGCGGGAGGTATTGGGTTGTATACCCCTCAAATCCCGCCTACCTGAAAATAACGCTTAACGCTTTCTGGACGGACCGTGATGTTGTAATGCTCACAATGAGTTCCGGCGGGCACTGCCTATTCGGCACCCGCGACAACCTTTCAAACGGGCCCATCAAATTATACGCGGGCAAGTGCATACCCGATGTCTGGAAACTGGACAACAACACGCTTATTATAAGGGGCTCCGGCACCAGCACAAACGGCGGCCAGGCATTTACCTATTTCGGGTGCCACTTTATCTCGCCGCAGGGACGAATTCCGGCATTTGCGACGCTTACTCAGGCCGATTTTGACGCTCTCACCCTCACGGCTATCACAGTGTCAGACCAGAGGGAATCCAGCAATGCGACAATAACTATAACACAGGGCGGCACTACAAAAGGGTCGTTTACGCTTAATCAGACAGCCGCGGCAACTATCGCATTGGATCAGGGCGGGAGCACAATTCCGGTGCCGTTGCCGTATTCGGACGGCGGCACAAACGCGACGACACAAGCGCAGGCGCAAATCAATTTGACTGCAGCCATCGCGCATTGGGGATAATAAAAATGAAAATAAAATCCGAGTTGTGGAAATATCCCTTATTCTTAGAAAGAAATAGGAGTTCAATATGCCAGTATCATTGACACTTCCGACAAGCGCAACTAATAGAAATCCAGTCACGCGGTCTAATTTATGGACACTCAGCGATGTCCGAACAAATGTTATTAACAGAGCGGGCACAAACACATTTGGATATACACAGGTTGATTGCGGGCCGTTTTATCTGATACAAATGCGGGGAATTGCTAATAAAGATATATACGAAGGCGCCGAAAGCGATAATGCCGAGCATACTGATTTTGCTAACAGCCCTACATTTTCTGATGGTCGTATTTGCTTTTCGTCCTGTATGAATTTAACTCAGGGCGGCGGGGGACCGAACGCGCGTCCCGGTACGTGCGGAATGATATCAATGCACAAAAACGGCAAAATGCAAATACACGGCGGAATAGGCACGGTAGCGGGGCAGAGCATTTTTCACGCTCCGATGATTATTCCAAAATACAAAACAGCGGCGTCAATAAGCACATATAACGTTACTCTGCCAGCAAGCGCGACCAGCGCGACGACCGTGCAAAAAACGCTTACTACGAAACCGGACCAGGGAATTGCGCTATATTCTCTCCAGCCGTCTGACCCCGTATTCGGTCCTGTCGCTACGCCCAATACTGGTACAAATTATATATGGAAATGGGGCCACTGGTGTCTTCTTGTGATGAATGATATGAACGTGCCAAACTGGGGCTATTCTTCTGATTCTGGAGGAAGGGGCAATCTTATAACAGGCCATATAGCGCAAGTACCGGCTGCCTGCGCTCCAAAAAGTGTTTACAGTTTTCCGGTATGGGTTCGCGGAAACGGGTACTATTCAACAGCTTATGTCAGTCTTATAAATAATAATAACGGCCTCATATTATCTATGCCTGTACAAGGCAATCAGGCAGCGGGGGACAGGCCAAATTTCCAGCCGCAAAGTATCTCCGGTTGTCTGCTTTATCCTGTTGCTGCGCTTGAATCGGGCGAAACTGGTTATTCAAATTTAACACTGCCGACATCAGCAACTAACGTAAGCCCGGTAACACAGACATTAATTACATCAAAATTTTGGACCAGCCAGGCACAGGAAAGAACGACCATTAATTCGGTACCGATGATGACAAACGGGAGTTTCAAAACAGTTTATTTTAGCACATCATCAAATGTAAACTGGTATCAGGCAAACGGATCAGGGTGGACACAGATAGGCGATGTATTCGGTGGAATGCCAAATATTAATGCCCTGCAGGACTGGCGAAATTTGCTTCTGGTTGCCAAACCAAGCCTGGACAGAGAGAATTCCGACAACTGGGTATGCCCGCACTCCGGTCGAAGCCGAATGGCGCCCTGGGGCATACAAATCGGCAAGGCGGGCACAGTTAATAGATATGCGTGGACTTGCCAATTTGGCACTCTGGGAAATAACGGTGTTCGTTCGGGTGATTCTCTATATGGATTTATTGTATTGCCTGATAGAGGTTAAACACTTGTCTGATTTGTAATACAGCCGCCGGAGCCGCCAGATCCAGTGCCCGGTCGTGTAATTGTAATGGCATCGCCGGCTGAATTGATAACACCCAGATTTCCTTGCGAGTCAAATATTAAATTTCCCTCAGTGGGTAATACTGCAGCGCCTGTAATAAGATCGCAGTCATTAGGGTCAATAGTCGTGCTCCCGCCAATAGTCGAATTAAGCGAGCCTGTAGTCAGATGCCACGTAGACAGGGTCGCCCCGCCGTTTCCTGTAGGAATAGTAATTGTTGTATTTGTATCATCATTGAGTCTAAATGCTCCGTGTATATTTCCATTGGTGTCTATGAGAGTAATTTCGCCATTGCCGGGCGTAACAAAAGACGCGACATTGCCGCCGTCTATAATGTGCTCATTGCCAGATTGATCTATTCCTATTAAAAGCGCCATAAGTATTTAGTTATCTAAAGTAGTTCTAATAGTAGGCATTACGTACCCGTGTGCCAGTCTATATTTTCCAGTAGAGTCAATTTTATTATTTAAACTATTCTTAAAATAGTAAAAACTTTGAGCTCCGCTAATTGTTCTATTAATGCCAACTACAAAATTTGGAGTAATGTAGCCCATTTCTGTTTGAGTAGACGCTGTGCTTCCAGTAGGACAAATAATAGCTGGAATACAATAGCTCGGTCTAAGGTACGCTTCCAAATACTGATTCCCAAAATTAACACTACCGAGAGCATTTACTGATCCAAAAGTTTCCGAAAAATTATTTACAGAGGGAAACCACGAGTGGTCTCCAGTTAGGCTTGTATCACCCTCAGTCCTCCACCATTGCCATCCCGCAGTAAAATCCCTTTTTCCGTGAGAGCACAAAGTAGTAGCATAATTTCCCCGCCAGGTGCCTATTGTATATGGTTTTAGTCTAAAATCACTCAGTATAAGTTTTTTTGTCGTCATTGTAGTTGCTGTCGAACTTGTTTTTAGAGTGCAGTCTATTATATTTTCAGCAGTGCCGGTACCCAGTTTAAAAAATACTTGCCCGCTAAATTTATAGCTCCTAATTTGGCTATCTGCCGCAGAGGTTACATTTCCTCTGTCAACAATAATTCGCCCGCTCGGCAATAATTTTAATGGAGCAAGACCTGATGTACCATTTGTACCGTCTGCTCTGGTTGATGTTTTTAGCATAACGATACTCTCAGCCTCGCAAATACCTGAGAGTCCCGAAATAGTACCAGCATCCAAAATAGCATTATTTGTAGTGTCTACGCTTAATGGGTGGTTTATAAAACTTATTAGACACCAGTTTCCCCATTGGTACGGAAAATATGTCGGCTGGTCTATATATCCGTCCGGCGCTGATCCTTTATTAATACTCCATTGCCCGAATCCTCGCCATTCATTGCAGTTCAATAATACATTGGACTCTGAACTATCAGTAGCATTACGATATTTTATTAGTGTTTTTCCAGCCAGAGCGCCGGAAGGCCCATTTTTTAGGTATGTTGGCACCAGCCAGCTGCTTGCCTGTCCCTCAGGAAGTGTCCATTTTGCCCACGGTATAATCATAGGCTGAAAACAGCCCCAATTTTGAGTTGAGGAAAAATTAGATCCTGAAAATTGATCTCCTGCCATAAAAACAAGTCGCCCGTCATTGTACAGTATAATCTCGTACGGAGCATAGGTAGTGTCGGTAAGTTTGCATATTCCTGGACTCGAAATTATTAGCGTGCCAGCGCTCACTCCCGAATAAACAGGTCGTCTATCGCTTAGAAAATGAGTTGCAAGTACGTGATCCCGAGCATTAAGCGTTGTATTTGATCCTGTTGTACGAGCAAGCACAATATAAAAAGGACCTGCGCTGTATGCATATATATTATCATTAAAAGCAGATGCCCAGCATCCGGCGCCAACTGTTGATCCCTGGGGCTCGGATCTGATATTTAGAGTTAGGTCAACAACATATTTGTCAGTATAAGCAGTCGCTGTCAGGCTATTTTTTAGGTATATTCGCGCCATTATTATCCCCAGTATCCAGCAAGCACTTGCGGCCGCGTGTCCGTCACCGTCATCGCAGTACCGCTCGATGCTGTCGCCGTGCTAAATGTTACCGTGCTGGCAGCGTTGATCCTAAATACAGTAATTCCAGAATATGTGAAATTGGCATCTCCGGATACCTGAAACAGAAAATTATTGGCGTCTATTTTCCAGAATTTAGGTACTTGTGATCCCAGCACCAGCCGCATCGGATTATTGAGCGAGTCCCGCATGAATACAATCGCATAATTTGCCCCGTTTGATATTACCATCCAGTCGCGGTCGCCCCACGCCCCGCTGCACGTTACTTTTATATAGGCTGGATTCGAGGAGTAATTTGTAAATACGCGCCCGCCCAGATTTAGATACCCCTGAATTGCCGTGTCTGCCCCGTGCCCGCCGTTTGCAATCGGCAAAATTCCAGTAATGCCGGGAACAATATCGGCAGTGCCGTCAAAAGGCACAGCTGTAGTAGACGCCAGATTAGTCTGTATTGTGCGCGGCGTTGTTAAATAGTCGGCTGTCAGTCCCGCAAGTACAGGTCCAAAATCAATGTCTTTATTTGCGGATGCGTTTACAGTAAATGACCCGATATTTACGGCGCCCTTTTTCAGTGTTATAGTAGCATCGTTTGCAGTAGCGCCCAGATCAATCGTCTTGTCTGCGGGCTCATTTAGCAGGAAATTTCCCTTTTCAACGCCGCCGGCTTTTATTGTTATTTTTGAGGTCGACCCCAGAGTGCCGAGGTCTATTGTCTGGTCAGTGTCCTGATTGAGCGTAAACGACCCGATGCTTGTCCCGCCGTTTTTGGTAAGAGTAATCGTGCTGTCGTTTGCTGGAATTGACACGGGCCTGCTGTCAATACAAGTAACCTCTACCAAAGTTAGAGCGTCTTTAGTTGCCTGATCTATCAATAATAATCTGCCTCTATAATTACTAAAGGGCATTTTAACGTACCGGCCGTTTCCGTTTCCAAAAGCCCCTGAATAAGTAATCTGTCCCGCCGCGTCAACCAGAGTATCAGCTCCATTTAATTTGACAATCATTCGTCTAACGTTGCCGCTTACCCTCCATATTGAAGGAATATAAGAGCCCTCCAATAATTCGTAACTTATTCCGTTTTGATCGCTTGCTCTTAATTTTAACTTGCAATAATTACCGTTGCCCCATCCGTTTAGTTCGAGTATGTCTCCAGAATGTATATCCCCGTTTAATGATTGTACATCCAGATATTCGGATGTAGTACCCCAATAAGTAGGAATAACTATGTCTGGCATATTTTCGGACGCGTTTAGCACCGGCATACCAGCGGTTTTTCCGTACCCATTAAAAGTACTCTGGCTGTCATTAGTCATTGAGGGGGTAAACCCGCCGTTTGGATTATAATAAACAGTAATAACAGTCCAGGCTGGAATTCTTCCAAAATCGCCGTTATAGACGTTTCCTGTAGGCCCTCGCATACAAAACCGGGCGTTATTGGAACCTCGCCCGCAATCCATAGGATATTGAGTAGAACCTTCTATATGATATAAATTAGCATAACTGGGATACCATCGGCTCCAGGTACCGTTAGGGTACAAAAATTCAACAACTGGAGGATAATTTACAGGAGGAGTACCCGTCGTATTATAGTGCAGAGTAACCCACGCAGTTGTATCAGTTACCAAATGCTTAAAAAACCAGTTGCCCAGTTTTTGATTAGCAGTACGATTGTCTGTGCCCCCAGTGCCGCCCTTAGCAACAGGAATTGGAAATTGCACCCCGGAATCGACTGCCTGCCCGTTTGTGTCGAGCAGGGCGATGCTGTTATTTACTATTGTCCCGGAAACCAAATTCATTTTGCCGGAGATATTTATTACATAGTCGATAACCCAGACGCCATTTTCAATTCTGTACTGAACGGTATTTCCCGATTGTGTCGAATCGGCCTGCACGGTGCAATAATCGCCGTCGTTCCAATTTGATAATATTGCTGGCAGATCGGCTTCAGTAGCAAATGACCCTCGGAATTGGGCGCCTGCCGTTGGCACTTTGCCGGAGTCGATTACGTTGCCCTGGCTGTCAAATATGGCAATATTTCCCGCTGTAGCAGACGGCACTTTTTCAATCGGGTCTGTCTGCTCCCAGTCGACAGTAGTAGAGTCTATCGTATTGCCATAATCGGGATCATTGGGGTCTGTAATTGTAGTTTGAACAGTAGTTTGTTTTCGTAGGAATTTGCCGTCGGATGACACATCATTTTTGTCGGCCATCGTACCCAAAATTATGTCTTTATCAATACTCTGATTGACTGTAAAATCATCTATAACATTGGCGCCTGCTTTAAGCGTTATTGTAGCGTTGGCTGCTGTAGTGCCAAGATCAATTATCTTATTGGCAGCCTGATTAACGGTAAAAGTGTCAACTATATTGCCGTTCTGCTTAATGCTTATTGTGGCGTCGTTTGCTGTAGTGCCCAGGTCTATAGTTTTATTTGTGGCCTGGTTAACCGTAAATGAATCAATATTGGCGCCGTTTTGCTTGAGCGTTATTGTCGCATCGTTTGCTGTAGTGCCGAGATCAATTGTTTTATCGGATGCTTGGTTTAGTGTAAAGTCATCGAGAATAGATCCATTCTGCTTTATAGTTATTTTGGCGTCATTTACTTTTAGAGACCTGTCATTGAGGCCAAGCAGCACGGGTACAGGCGACAATGCTGCATATTGCGCCGCTGTAATTCCGGCAATTTCTGTAATACCGGCGGACGAATTGTTAAATATAACAGACACGCGGCTGTGCGGTAGAGCAGGGTGCTGAATAATAAGGGACGAATAGCCAGCCCTGTAAAATTTATAATTCATTGTGCCGGCTACTTTTGTCAGCACTTCGCTCAGATTATTGCTGAGATATATTACCTCGTACCCCTCGCCGCCTGAATATATAATAATTGAATCGCCGTACGAAAAATTTCGGCTGCAGTCTATTTTTATATAATCACAGGACGATATGTACCGTGCCCACATTCGCCCGCCCAGATTATTGTAAGCCTTCGGCTCTGTGTCCATCCCTGTGCCGCCATTAAGCACGGCAAGAATACCCTTGACTCCCAGTTCCGGTTCGGTAACGCTGTCGCCTTCAATTAATTTTTCGAGATTTACTATTTGCTGTGTTGTTTGCGGAGTAAAATCCTGACCGTTTTGTCCCTGCGGTCCCATCGGCCCAACAGGTCCCTCAGGGCCTTCAGGTCCGGGCGCTCCCTGCATAACAAATAATTCCCAGGGGCCGTTTGGATCGCCTGGGTCCTCGCCTCTGTTTGGATTTGCCTGGTCATTGTAATAATAACTGTTTGTTCGGCCAGTCGAATCAGTAAAGTTTACAACATCCTTATATTGATAGTCCAAAATATATGGCGACCATATACCGCGCAAATTTAGGTCTATAGGAGGCCCTGCGGGTCCGGGATTTCCCTGAAGCCCGCGAAGTCCCTGCGGTCCTGTAGGTCCAATATCGCCCTGGTCGCCTTTGTCTCCCTTGTCGCCTTTTACTGTTGTAACACCGGGGAGGTCTTTAATTAAATATAATATATCGGCATCTTTATCAGTTGATGGGAGAGCGTTCCAGTCAGCAATAAATGTTTCAACAGCGCCAGTGCCGTCAGCTCCAGGATCGCCTTGTGGGCCAAGAGGAATATAAAAATCAAGAATAGCTGCTTGAGGAGTACCAACATTTACAACATCAGCTGCCTGTCCAGAAGATAACTGAATAGTATTACCTACTGTAACTGTCCCTGCATCACCTTGAGGAAGAACAAAATTTAAAATAGCAGATTCTGGAGTTCCAGAGTTAGTAACATCAACAGGGGTTCCTGTAGTTACTGTTCCTATATTAATAGTACCAGCATCACCTTTTGGGCCTTTTATATTTGAAGCATTAAACTGAGCCACAGCTATAATATCTCCTTATTATTCTAAATAATAATGTCAACAAGCTTACCAATTTTTGTAGCAGCAAACGCATTGACAACAGTTGCTGTTTGAGGTAGTAGGCCCAAGATAATTCGTAAGAATTTCAACGCCAAAAATACACCACAAACAAGCCCAAGCCAAAATATAATTCTATTCCTGAGGTCTACTTTGGCTTGCAAGAGAATCATACTCTTTGATGATTCGTTGTACTTCCCTATCATACTCATTAAAGAGCCATTCAAGTCGTTCAAGTTTGTCTGTAATTCCATCCGCTCGGCTTCTGATAGCTGTAAGTCTTTCGACCGTATCTCCAACAACTCTGTCGTAGCTTTCAATTCGTTGCTCAAGCTCAACGACTCTTGCTTCAACTCGTTCAACGTCTCGTGTATGCTCTGTGATAGTCCTGTCAGAGCTTGGCTGGGGGACTGATTTGCAGTTTGCGACCAGGCCAACAAAGGTAAAAATACAAGCAATAATACAAATCTTTTTAAACACAATTTCTCTCTCCTTATACAGAAGTTATATTTGTTATTGTTACAGTACTACCAGAGAAATTAGCAATATCACCTTTTGTGAGCACAGATGTATCTGCTCTATTTGTCCAAGTTTTTCTTGTTGTAAAGCCAACACTAAATTCATCTGCTATTAATGCTAAATTCGCAACTAAGGAACCTGCAGAAGTATTGGAAACAGATCCATGTATTTCATCTTTAGAAACGGTGAATTCTCCAGTATCACTACCCTCTTCAGCATTTATACTAATAGATTGAGTAGAAACTTCTATCTGATTTATTGCGCTGGTAGTTTGATCCTCCGCGTCAATTTTAATAGTTCCTTGATCTATTCCATGTACTACAAAGGTACCATTTTCATTGTTTGCGCTAATAATTGCAGCACCAGCAAGTCCAGAAGAACTCTTTAATATAAAAGCATCAGTTTTTAGACCGGAGTCGATTACCTGCCCAGCATTGTTAAATATTGCAATGTCATTGGTAGTAGCAGATACAACCTTATCCATTTTTCCGGATGAATCAGCAGAAATCGTATGTGAGTAAGCCCAAGTAATAGCACCTGTTGTACCATCAATAGCAGTAATTCCGTACTGAGTAAGCTGGTTGGAATAATTTGTATCAGACCGCACGTGCATGAAGTCATTAATTGTCGGAATCAATGGCGCTAAGTCAGCCGCAGTTGCTGGTAAATCAGCAAATGTAGCTACCGAGCCAAGAAAGTGCCCCAGATCCTTGAGATCATCTATTTGTGCTTGTAGAATTCCGTCAAGCTTGTCAATAGCGTCTTTGTTATACAGTGTTTGTGTTATCGGCGATCCGCCGCCATCATCTAGTGTTAAATCAAATTTTTGTGATGCCATGTTTATATAGTTTCTTCCGGATCTGATTTCGCGCCTTTGAGATTGTTGATCAGCCGCACCTGTTCTGTCATCTGGCTGACCAGTTCACGCACAATATATCTGTTTCTTATCTGGGGCAAAGCTTTTTTGCAGGTTTTCAGCATCGGCATAATACTTTGAATAAGCTTGGTCTCAATTTGTTTTTTGGAAAGAGTCATCTCAACTAGATCTAGTTGTGAAGGAACAAATCGAACTCAGCACGGATGTCAATAATCCCTGGAAACTGACTGAGGAAACAGTCAAAGACAAAGAATTAATACTTCATCAATCATTCAGAGATGAAAGAGAAATAAATAATCTGGCTTATATCATCAAAGACTTATTGAGCGGAGACCCCCAAGCCGCCAGAAGACCTGAATATGCTCATCTCAATCTGGATCAGGTTAAGGTTGCTATTGACTGGCTGATGAATCAAAATTTGGATCCCGGTCTGCAAAATTTGCTTATAGAACGACCCTGGGCTCTGGCATTTAAAGCCGAGCCTCCAACACCAGAACAGTTTCTGACGCCAAAATATATAGGAGCTATGAGCGAGAGTGTATGGTTTCCGGTCAGAAGGGCTTTTATAGAATTCTTCAACCCTATGAGTCCTTATAGAAATGCCATATTGAATTCATCAATCGGGGCCGGGAAATCAACTCTAGTATGTCTTATATTGGCTTACATAGCCTGCCATTTCGCGTTGATGAGAAACCCCCACAAATTCTTTCACAAGTCAACCACCACTGTTTTCTGCTTTGTTCTTTGTGCTATTACCGTTACAAAAGCATCAGAAATTTATCTTGAACCGGTACAGCAGCTGATTGAATCGGCAGATTTTTGGATGAGATGCCGCAGCCATGATGACATGATCCGTGAAGACAAAAAATTCATGGAAAGCGATGTGGTAGAGTATGTGCCCTGGACTACGGCCTCGAAAAGTTCATTGTTATCCAGCGGTAATGGCTTAAATTGGAAAGTTATATCATCAGCCGGTTCTCTTCTTGGATTGAATATATTGGCAGCGTCCCTCACCGAGATTACATTCTTTCTTGAAGCCGGGAGAGGATGGACGCCCCAAAAAATCATGCAATTTTACTCAAAGTTAAAGCAGCGTATAAATAACAGGTTTCAGTCCAATTTTTATGCCAGATTAATACTTGACAGCAGTCCCGGAACTCTTGAGGATGATCCCATACAGAATTATATGTCAAATGAGGCCAGGCTTAATCCTGAAAATTATTTATGGCAGGGATCAAGATGGGCTCTATATCCGGAAGAGTTTCCGGAATTTTGTAATGTACAGAATTTACATACCATGAAGCAAACATTTTCTGAAAATCACAACTACGATGTAGGATTCAGATTATATAAAGGAAACTCAGGAAAGCCTCCGGAAGTTATAGAAAAAGAATCCGAGGCTGAAAGATATGAGGAAGCCGATATGATCTGGTGTCCGCGCAAGCAGGTCACGGCAAATGGCGTGGCCAATTTTCTGGATAAAGCCAGAGAAAACCCTATAGAATTTATGAAGGACTTTGCGGGGCTTCCATCAGGGCAGCCTGATCGTATATTCTATGATTCTGACAAGATAGAAAATTGTTTTGATAATAAGTTGCGGGCTATATATGGAAGTATCAGGGCTCCCGCTATGGAAGATCCTGAACACCTAATCTGGAATGAGATCAGAAACACTTTCTTCTATAAAATAATGGACACATGGAGATTTTACTACAATCCTGAAGTTCCCCGCGTCCTTACTATTGACCAATCTGAATCCAAAGATATGGCGGCAATTGCCATGAGTCATGTTGAGTACGATCCTGTTGTTAAAGATACGGAAACCGGACAGCCTTTAACGGTGTATGTAACTGACATGGTAATTATGATCTCTCCAAAAGGAGGGTTGGTAAATCTGGACGCCATCAAATTCTTTATTATGGATTTACGGAGGTTGGGAAGTATAAATCTCCGTCATATATCTTTCGATGGATTTGAGGCAAAAGGAACCAGACAGTTTCTGGAACGGGCTGGTTTTAATGTTGAGTACCTGTCTGTTGATAGAGATAATGTTCCATATTTGACATGGATTGATTTTGTATTCAAAGGACGGTGGCATTGTGGCAAAAACATATTCGTTAAGAACAACATGAAGAGCCTTTATATGGCCAAGCGCAAGATGAGCAAATCAACAAAAATTGACCACTATGACGGATTATTAACTTATGATTGGACTGGAAACTGGAGCACTGATATGGCAGGTTCCAACGCTAAAGATTCTGTTGACTGTATCGCCGGCAACATCGCTCTTCTCACAAACTATGCCCAGGAATTTGTTCCTTATATTGCCTGGTCTGTGGAGAAAAGCGAAGGCAGGACATTAGAGTCTATCAAGAAAGGTCATCAAGCTGTAATGGATAAATTTAATTTTATCTGAATTTTCGTAGATTTTCGTACTCGGAGTACCTTGAGCAATGATTGGTTAGAAACCAGTCAAGTTGTTCCTGAATGTCCCAATCAGGCTGCTTTGGTATGTTAAAACACAAAGTTGACAGATATGGATGATCTCTCATCACCCATTCAGCGTAGATTTTCTTTTTAAGTTTTTGATCAGTTTCTTGAATTCCAGACCATTGAACTTTACAGTTGGATATTACCATGCAGACAGAATTATCGAACAACTGAACTTCCCGGATCATCTGCTGACAATAATCAGTGTACTCCGGAAAAGTTCCTATTATATCATCAATGATGCCTTTTCTGATAGATTCGTACACCACCGATGGAGTTATATTTCCGTTACTATCCAGACACCTGTGAGCCGCTAAATACCAGTCTGATTTTACTTTCAGACGCTTGAAGTCCTGATTGTATATCACAAAACCTTCATTGTTTGGAATGGTGTTGGCAAATTCCCTGAACCCTTCCACATTGAATTTATTCCTGGCCAGCGTATATATCTTCGGGGTTTTAAACTTGTACATAACTCCAGGGAAGATTCTATTAAATCTGTCAAAATCTATTTCTTCAAAAGTGGTCATGTTTCTGGCACCCAGAAACACAAGATCGTACTCGTGATGGTGGATTACAACACTGGTTTCTGGAGAAAATAATTCAAACCACAGCGTATAATTGCCGATTATATCTGATTTTGAGTACAGCATCTTCTCGCGGCCCCGGAGACATTTATCAATAAGATCCTGCCAGGTTGGGTTGTCATTCTCTGAAGACCACAGGATTCCTTTCTCAACATAATTGGAAGTAAATCCATTGTTGGTAAACCATACTGGCTCACCATTAACATAGCACAACTTAACCAAGTTTCCATCTACTTTTTGTGAAATTGTTATATTATCTTTCTGAAAATCTATTTTATCGGCAGTTGGCTCTCCGGCATTAAAAAACTTGTTCAATGCGTAGCATATAACCACAACTTTTTCTCCGATAGAATTGTTTGGTAAGTATCTGATTACAATGCCTCTACAGGCTCTGGTTAAGCTGTCTTCATCACCCCATTTTGTCCGGATCATATCATAGGATAACATGAAAAACCCTGGCTTCCATTCTTTCACCTTTATATAATATGGGTCAGATCCGATCTCTTTGATCCAGTTCGGGTTATTATTGATATACTGGACAAGGTTATCTATTGGACGCATTGGATTCACCACCTTAAACTAGATTAACAAATGGAACTGGACAATAAAATAATAAATAAAATCTATGATCAGTATCAGATACAGGATTTTTCAATAGCTGATCCAACCGGAGCTCTTCTTCCAAAAAGAGAGATTACTCTGGACAAGACTCAAGTTTTGATCAGGAAATTGCAGGAAGCCACAAATGATATAATCAGAAAACGAATCCAGTTTCCACCGGTAGAACAGATCCTTAGAGCTTCCCTGGGTGGTGAGACAATAGTTGAAGGTATTCCTCTAAAAAAGCAGATGATTGTAGCTCAAGCCGGAGGAACTGGAGGGTATATATTTCCGGTTACTGATGGACCTCTAGCTTCATCTCTTGAACAGATTCTAGGACTGTCTCCGGATCTGACCGGATTGGATGACCCGCCTTTTATAGATTGCGATGCCATTCTGGATAAAGTAAAGCAAACATCTCCGGAAGTAGTAATAAATGATCCTGAGGAAGTTGATGCTTCAGGATCACAAGCAAGCGCTGCCGGGTCAGATTCTGGTTCCAGCGGTGGCGGAGGTGATGACAGCGAAGATTCCGGAACTGACGAGGGGGATGATGAGGATGAGCCTTTAGAAGAAGATGATAGTGAAGACGAGAGTGATGAGGAAGAAGACGAGTTTGACGAAACTGATGAAGTTGCGGTTTGTGCCCAGATTGAATTAACCTGGCTGAAAATTATATTGATTCTTGTAAAAATCCTGATGATAATACAAAAAATCATTACTCTGGTTTTGGCCATTTTATTCCCTATTATAGAGATTGTGAGATTGGCCGTAGGAGCCTGGATAAATCCTCCAAACATTGCCAAAATTGTCCAGTTGATTATCCAACTGGTCATTGCTATTATATTGATGATCCTGGCAATGATTCTTCAGATGATATGGAATCTATTGAATCTTGACTGTGTTTGTGACCAAACAGCATCTATGATCAAACAAATTACAAAAGCAATGTCAACTTTTGCCAGTATAATGGGCGCCTATAATTCACTTGGCGTAAATCTGGCCAATCAGATCAATAGAGAATTATTGAACCCTCTTGAAGGATTGGCTGATGATTTGAATAAGGGTAAAGAAAACTGGATGAAGCTGCGGGATCAATTCCGTGATATGTTTTCTGAAAAAGGGCTTAATGATATGATGGAAGCCGCCAAAGCAGATCTGTTAAAAGGTGCCAAAACCACCGCGTTAAACTCGGAAGGCGGAAAGAAAATAATGGGAATTGTTGTTGATGCCAAGCATATGTTCAACGCGGCTGACAAAGTAAAAGCGCAATATGAAAAGATGGCCGCTGCCGCAAAAAAGGATGATTTGTTTGCTATGAAAACCGGCGCCGGGATGGTTCAGAAAAAAGGTAACAGAGCAATTACTAAATTTAAGGGTCTGGTTGGAATAGATATGACCAAAAAGGACGAAAGCTAGAAAAAGGGCTTGTATTTCACAAGCCCTATTAAGTCAACCAATAGTCTGATACGCTCCGGACTTCACCTTCGCAGCCAGATTCCGAACATATTCAAAACTGGAGTACCTGGCCGCTTCAAAATCTTCAGGAAGGCCAATAACTTTTCCCCGTTCATAAGTGAAGCCATAGTCATCACCCATTCTCCGGATCTGCCACGAAGCTAATTTTGGCTGTTTCACCACAATTAAAGTCCTCATTATTCCAAGCCTCCCTGAACAATTTCGCCGGTTTTAACATTGAATAAAATATCAAATTTGATCCTGGGGGCGTTCACCGGATGGTCAATGTAGCCTCCCCAGCTCCAGTCCTTTTTGGACTTGTCAACGCCAACACAAAAGTAGTAGATACTACCCTGAACATTCAGAATTTCAGCTCCAGCCTGATGGTTGATCCTGTCCAGCTTTTTCAGCATCCATCCTGGTACAAATTTCTTTCTAGTCATCTCCGTTTCTCTCCTTACATATAATATGTAAGAATTCCGGATGGAAAGTTCAAATCCGTTAATTTAAGGTCATGGCCAAAAGACACGCGATTATTGAGACAAAAATGGACGAGACAAACAACGAAGCTGATAAGTTATTGAGCGCTTATTACAACGCCGGTGGAAAAAAGCAACAAAAGAAACTGAAAGACGCGGTGATCAAATCCTTGAAAGGTACTCCTCTAATGGAGAAGTTTCAGCAGATCATCGTGGAAGCTGACAGGATAGACCCTCTTTACGGATTCTGGAGCGAGATAGAAAAACTAACTCCGCTTGAATATAAAAAATTCATTCCAATTCTTAATTCTCTTGGTTATAGATACCAGCTTTTTGGTGTGCGCAACTTTGATTTTCTTGATGCCCCTCCTTTTGTTTAAGCTTTTCTTGAATTTCCTTAATAGTTTTAAATTCTGAAGAAACACTTTCCTAAGCGAGTGCTTTCTTAGCTGATAACCCGCGAGAGGGAGAGAGACTAATTACCGCGGAGCGGTAATGGCCTCTGGTGAATACAACTGATGAAAAATTTGGGCGTTTTTTCCTGACACTTCCACAGCCGCGGTTTTAAGCTCCGCTGTCGCTTTGGATCCGGTCGCCTCTCACGCCGAGTTTCTCTGGCTGTTGTAGTGCCAACTGAGGTTCTCATTCACACAAAACCCGTTACCTTTCCGTGCTACCATTTCAGCTATGGCTAATTATGATCCAACTTGTTCTGCCCGGCTATTAAGGGCTTCTTCCTTGTTGGCCTTTTCTCTACAGTCCCGTGGCCTTAGTAGGTTCACCAGAGATTGTTCAGTCTCCACCTGATAACCGTTGGTCGGTCGCTTCAACTGAGGGGTTAATTGACTTTTTTTGATAGCCAGGATGGCTCCCGGCGCCCCATGTCCCTCTTTTTGTCTTTCATTCCGTGATAAGTATGTTGGGGCATACCTTGAGGATTCAGACTCAACCGGGCAACCCCGGTAACATATATAATTAGTTATATTAACCGCGAATGAGAATTTTCACACTTTTACGATAGTCCTATAGTCCATTTGCGTCAGATATAAGCCGCTTCTGGCAATCATTATTTTTCTGGTGTACCAATAGTGCTTGAAGTTTAATAGTGTTTTTATTTCCGCCAGGTCTTCCTTTATATATTCATAAAGACTAGCCAGATTTTTAAATTCTATTTCCTTGCTTTGTGTTATCAGGATTCTTTTCTTGTTATTGCCAACATTGTTGTAGTTTTTTCTTCCTTCGATGAATCCTTCCGGTTTTTGATCTCGTAAAACCTGTTCTGTTCCATTATTGTACCATTTTTTGCTCATTAAGACGAATGATAATTTAGTTGGCTAGTCCTTTATTACCCTCAACTATTTATTAAGATAGGAGAATTTATGTCTAATATAAATCCGCTCGGACAATTTGTCGAGCAGAAAAATGGAACAGTTTATTATAGAGAAGGTTTGCTGGAGGATGCTCCGGAATTCGGGCCTGGGATCTACCAATCATGGCGATACAATTTCGATGCGGGAAGGCAGGTATTTAAAGCTCAAGCCAATGGCAAAATCTATGAAAAGCGTCTGATTAAAGATCAGTACGGAACTCCAAAATGGACGGGCTGGCTTGAGATTCCTGATGCCGAATCCAGAGGTGTCAATGCTATTGCCATCAATGACAAGCCACTACAGTTGCCAAATAGCGACGGGGCAATCAAGCTGGCCATTACACCTGAGAGTATCAATGCTTATACTAGAGAAGAAACCTATGATCTTATTGAAGCAAAAATAAATGAGCGTGAATACGAAGGCTTCTTTGTTTATATTCCCTGGAACCATGATCATGTGCCTATTACTCCACAGGTTCCTGACTATTTTCCGCAGAACGCTCCTCAGACCGTAAAAGACGCTTTGATTCAATTGCTGATGTCTCCAAAAGTTCCCAATGGAATGGGGAAATCGAATGTTTACTATATTGTGGAGCCGTCTGATTATCACGATGAGGAAAATTATTTTATATGGGATGTTGTAGACCCTGCTACCAACAGATATGGATGGATTCAGTCTACTCCGGTGTCTGGCTTTATTACGTACTCTGTATTCAATGAGCACCGTAATAATTATGAAACCCACCTTTCTCCTGATGACCGGGAAAATATAGATTATCTGTTTGATACGGGTATTCCCAATATAACCAATTCGCTGTCCAATCATTTTATCAATTATAGACATGGTGCCTATTCAGGTATATGGGGTGGATCTAGAGTTTATAGAATATACGATATAGTACTCTATAAAGGTGATCTATGGCAAAGTCTTTCCAATAATAACTTGGCCAATGAACCCAATGATACCAGCAGCGTCTGGAAAATTCATTCGGATGTAATTGTTCCCAATAATCTTTCAGCTATGCCGTGGTCAAATTCGACAGTATATAACAGATCAGATCTGGTCAAGTTGACTCTTGATAATGGCGCCGAAGCTGAATTTCTTAGCATAATTGATAATAATATAAATAATGACCCAAAGGATAACTCAATTGCCTGGCTTGAATATATTCCAAATTCTACTCCGGCTTCACCCAACTATAGCTCTGCAATAGCCTGGAATGTCAGTACTGTATATCAAAAGTACGATGTGGTGCTTGGGTCGCCATTAAACTACTATTTGTCATTATCGAATTCAAATATGGGCAATGCTATTTCCAACCCCATGTTTTGGCTTGGTTTTAATATAAACAATACCGGATTATCTTTTAATGTTACATCTCTCTATCTGAAGAATGAACTGGTAGAATTCCAAAATCAATCCTGGATTGCGGTAATGGACGTTCCACCTGGAAACCAGCCCAATACAGGATCTCCATTCTGGGCTCTAGTAATGACGGCTCAAACGCAGAATAATGTCCGTTATCTGCACATATCAGAAGTTGAACGGAAAAAGATTGAAGATAGCGCGACGGAACTTGATCTATTCCTTCATAAAAACGATCAAATTGGCCATGTTACTCAAGGTGATCGTGATCGCTGGGATAATGCCGCTATTGATGCTGCTCCTCCAAAGGAATATACGCTCTATAATGGTTCCAATCAGAAAGGAACTTTCGCTTGGGAAGAAGCCTACACTCAAGTTGAATATGGAACAGAAGCTGAACAATATATTGTAGGAACTGAGCTCCAGGGCTTGACATTTATAGCGACGATTCCTGTTGATGTTATTGGTAACTTCCAGAATAAATTTGACGAAATGTCGCCGATGGACTACAAGTACAAAACAACTACTATATCTGTCGGCCCCTGTCAGATCCCCCAAGATGGAAGTATTCAGTTTGAAGCGTACGATGCCAGTAATAATCTGGTAGCTTCTTCTCCGGTGTGGAATGTTGTTGATATGACTACGGTTCAGAAGGCCACCTTCGGAAACAGCGATTGGTCTGTTCTGAAAGTAATAACCAGTGGTACTCCACTGGCTTCAGGAAACTATGCTGAGATCGAGAACCTGAAAATATGGGCGACATACACAGTTATAGAAGAAAAAGTAGTAATTGGACCTTCTATGAACCAGGGTATACGAATAGAATCTAATGCGTCAACTTATGTTATTGGAGACTATTCAGGGTTTTTCAAAGCGCACGAAGATTGGGACTTATCACAATTAAAGATAACAATGCTCCAGTCCAATACGCACGGAAATGATATACAGTTTATATTTTATAAACCTGGATCAACCGTGCTGGTACAGAGTTACTCGCCAGTATGGACAGCAGCCGAAGCTGCCAATCCGTCAATGACTGCTGTTATTACGCCACAGCCTTTTGGTCGTGTTGAAATTAAGGTGATGAACACACCTCCATTACATCCAGGCGGCAGATATGCCGATATATCTTCTTTCAAGGTTACAGCGACTATGAGGAAGAAAGTAAAGCTGACTGTCGGTGATCGTGACCAGCAGATGCCTTTGGATCTGGTTGGCCCTGGTGGTATCCTTCCAACATACAATGGTGTTCCATTAAGGTCTCTTATTGAAAATAATTATCACACAAACGAATGGGGCTATATAAATGGAAATATAAATAACCAGCATGATCTGGTGGAAATGATACAAACTACCTCCGGAAATAATGTAGCCGCTTCTCCAGATGATCTTGAAAGGTATGATGTTTTTTATAAAGGCACAATTAAATCTCTTGTCCAGAATGAAGGTGTTCCTCCAATAACCAAGAAAACTGTAAAAGGACCTACAACCTGGATAAAGCTTCATAGCAGAGAATTATTTACCAATATAAATGCCGAGGTTCAAGCGGTTCTAAATTCAGGATCCGCCATTCAGCGGATTGATTTTGTGTCTGACAATGTACAGTGTAATGTAACTGGAGCCTATCTGTATACGGATAATCAAATGATGCCGATCTCCAAGCTGTTTGAGGATCAGGAAGATACTCCATTTACAATGACTTATACCATCTATGACAGCTTCTCCAATTTTGACACCATTTATATTGCCGTACCAGACAAGACCGTAACTATGCCCAATGAGTGCGGATCCTGGCAGGGTGGAAAGCTGTATCAAAGAAATGATTCCGTAATTATTGATGCTACAGGCCAGAGATATATATGTCTGGTGAATGATACTATTAATAGACAGCCTGATAAAGCCGGAAATGAACAGTTCTGGAAACCTTACAGACATCGCGGAATTTGGAGTACTGCTCTGACCTATAATCAGAATGATCTGGTTGGGTATGTAAAGACTGACCCATCAACCGGAGCTGTCCTCTGGGCTAATACATTTATTTCTCTCAAAAATTCCAACAATGCTGAGCCAACTGAAAACGGCGATGTAAATTGGGAACTTTTTGAGGTCGGCCTGGATCCAACCGTAAGTATTCACGATGGAAAACTTGTTATCTGGGTGCTTACATTTGGAGACATCAAAGCCGGTCAGGATTCACAATGGATATATGACCGTAACATTCACGATTATACGCCCTATGTAAACTATAGAACTGTTGGTCTTACTATTCAGGAAGATTCAAGAGATGTAGGTATAGGTCTTGAAGGAATCTCAAGGTTTAATGTGTACGAGCCTGGAACAGGAACAGTTCCATTTACAGGGTATCCAAAAGGAACAATTCTTAAATGGAATTTTGATCCATTAAAGCGACAGGCTCACGAATGGGATATTTTCTATGCTATTGATGATGTGCCGGCGTCTCCTAATCCAGTTCAGATGGATCCAAACAAATGGGTCAAGATAAACGGAGCAGGACAAACTGAAAACGAAGCTTATACACAGATCAGAATCGCCAGAAACCCGAAGTTTTATTCTACCAATGCCGATCTGGCTACTGGAAAGAACCAGTCAGGACTTAAAGCGTACGATGCTTCCGGCAATTTGGTTGGTAATGATGTTGTAAAAGTTTATGAGCAGGAAATTGACAGCAGGTTTGCTTCCAGAAACAGATTCCAGAACCTTGGAACCAATGGTGGGTCTTATACTGATACTTGGGGTAATACGGTTACTCTAACTGATGATAAAGCAGTGGTAAATGCCGATATAATCCGCAGCGAAACCGATCTGACAAAAACTTCAACCCAGCCAGATACAGAAATTGTTACCAATACAGAAAGAATTCCCGGCAACAAGATTGAGCACAAAGGTCAGTTGATTTTTGAATCTCACGCGGTAAAAGGACTGGATACTGATCCTACAAAAGGATTGATTGATCCTGAAACCAATACGGCCAGAAAATATACAACTGATGATCATATTACAAAAGTAAAAACAGGTAACGGTCTTGAAATTGTTCATGTTGATCAGGATAATACTGGAACCTATAATGGAACACCAGTTGATGTAACTGATGCCGATGGACAGGTTATCGGAACTATGGTAACTGATAAGTACGAGATCCGGATGAACGGCGTCTATGATGGAGACTTCAATCTTCTTGGAGATGTTCAGATTGGTACTCTTACAACCGCTTCACAGGGGGATCTTGACACCCAGCTGGTTATCTATTCAGATACTCATATTGGTACACCTGCCGATCAAAATAAAGTAAACATTTATGGCGATACAACCATTACGGCGAACAATCAGGTTGAAGAAGGTGAAGATCATACTGGATCCTTAAAAATAAACCTCACCAGCCCTGATGCTACCGGTGGATTAATGTCGATCTCGGCAACCAATAACATTCACCAGGATTCTGACACCTGGGATGTAACCGCTACAACTTCAGCCGAGCTGACAACTACGGCATTGACAGTTACTGCTTCGGCAACGGCTGATCTTGAAACTGACGCTCTTACTGTAGTGGCTCACAATACGACTGATCTTACAACTGATGTACTGACCCTTGAAGCTACTACTTCTTCTGATATAACTTCCAATACTATTACAGTTCATGGTGTTGACATGACCATCAATGAAAGTAACTCATTGACTGAAAATGTTGGCGACGCAATCAATATAAACAGCGGTAATACTATGACCACTGTAGTAACCAACACAATGACAACCAGCACCGATCATTATAATCTGATTGCTACAACCGATATAGGTATGGAAACTGACGCGTTGCTGGTAAAGGCCAATAACACGGCTGAGTTGAATACCGACGCTCTTACTGTAGTAGCCACAAATACTACTGATTTAACCTCTGAAACCATTCATGTTGTAAATGTAGACGCTGTTCTTGATGGCACAACACTTACAATCAATGAATCAGACAAGGTGGAAATTGATATAGGTGATAAACTGGCCATTACAGTAGGTAATGAAACGGTTATTGAATCTGCAAATACTATTGATGTTACTACTACTGACCTGACTGTTGGAACAACAAATACAACAATCTCGGACACCAACTTGGTAGTCAACTCAACAAATACCAATCTGAATGGAGAAAATCTCACGGTTGATGAATCCACAAAGATTGATATAATTACGCCAGCATTTACTCTGGTTGACAAAATATCCAATCCTGAGTTTACTGTCAAGGCTTATACTGCCGCAAACGGAAAAACCATTGAAGCCCAGACAGACCATGTTATTATCAATACGGATAATACCATTTATCAGGAAACTGTTGACATTGTAACCAAAGCTGAGAAACATGAGATAATAGGCAAGGACAATCATACCGGTATCAAGATTACGCAGGATTCGGACATTCTGATCCCCAATCACGATTCAAAGATTGAGATTGACGCTGATGACCTGACAATGACAGGAAATATGGCGCTGTCGGGTACTGATCTGGTAATTAACTATACCAATAAAGTTGATATAACCGGCGGCAATGATATAGCACTAACTACTACACATCTTAACATTGATTCTTCGGCTACTGTGGATCTTGATACTACAAATTTGACTATCACAGCAACAGATACAACTGATATAACCACAAAAGATGCTACTCTAACCGGCGAAACTCTGGTAATTACTGAATCCAATACTATTGATGTAACTGGAACCAACAACATTAATGTTGACACTATGGCTCTTGATATAGAAGCTACTGATACAGCTCATCTGTTGACCAACGCATTGAGCATCGAAGCCGTGAATACTACCGATCTGGTAACGGCGGCTATGACAGTAACTGGAACTTCTCTGGACATTAATGAATCTGATAAAATGGAAGTATCCACAGGCGATGCTTTCACACTTAACAGCGCTAACAAGATTGAAATAAATTCGGCCAATACTATTGATGTTGGAACCAAAGAGTTCACTCTGGAGGCTGATGACATTATTAATGCTGTTACAACAGCATTGACAATAAATGCGACGGCCACAACCGCGATAGCAACAGCCGCTATGACTGTTGATGGCAGCACAATGGCAATAACTGAAGGAACCAGCGTCCATATTCAAACACCGGATTTTACATTAATTGATGATCCTGCTATTCCTGGGTTCAGCGTCAAGGCATTTAATAGTTCACCAGGTAAAACAGTTGAAGTTAAGACCGGAAATGTAGTAATCGACACAGATTATACTATTCAGGCTGAAACCAAAGATGTGGACATTAAGGCTGAAACATTTGAGCTGGTGACCAATGATGGTCATACTAAGATTACAATGACCCAGGATTCTGACATTGTAACTCCGGCTCACGATTCGCTGATTGAACTTGAAGCAGATAACTTGACAGTATCCGGTAATCTTGGACTTTCTGGAGCAGACCTTACGCTTGATTATACAAACAGAATTGATGTAACCGGCACTAATAATATAAATGTTACTACAGCAAATCTGAATGTTGATGCTACAGATACTACTCTTGATGGAAGTAATCTTACGATTACGGAAACAGGAACAACTCACCTTGTAACTGATGCTTTGAACATTGATTCAACAAGCACAACTATTGATGGAACCAGCCTTACTATAACTGAATCCTCATCGGTTGGAATTGGAACGGCTGAAGTCAGTATCAATGCCGGCATACAGATTGAGGTAGCAACACCTGTATTTGGATTGGATGCCAATGCCGTTACTGTTGATGGTGATACTCTCATCATTACAGAAACAGAAACAACCATTAATTCAACAGATAAAGTAGCAGTTACTACCGCTGAATTGGATCTGGATGCTGATGTAGCAACTATTGATGGAACCAGCCTTACTATAACTGAAACAGATACCAACCTGGTAGGCGAAAACTTGGTTATCAATCAGACAACCGGTATTACAGCAACTACAGATGTGTACGAGCTTAATGCTGTTGCTTCCTTGACTGAAACAACCGATGTTTACAGCCTGTCAGCCGGAACAAGTGTTCAGGTTACAACTACTGATGAAACACATACCGTGTCCAATAAGTACTTGCTGTCGGCAACCAATGATGTTGAGATAAATACAACCAATACAAAAATAACTTCATCTGACAGTGTTGATGTTACAACAGAGGACCTGACGGTTGGGTTTACTTCGGCTTCTCTCGATGGTGAGCATTTCAGGGTTGGAGCTACATCCGTGGCGGAAGTAGTAACCCCAGATCTGATACTGGCTGACTCAACTTCTCCAGGAACACCGACATTTACTATTCACGCGAAGGCCGCAACGGCAGCCGGAAATGATTCGCAGGTTGATGTGAGAGCTGATAATATACAAATTATCGGCGTTACAACTATTGATGGACTAACCACACTAAATGCCGGGGCTGTAGTCCCAACCGGACAGATTATTACTATTGAGGATCAACCAACACAGGATACAGATGGAGTCAATAAAAAGTATGTCGATGATTGTATTTCTGATAATAATGATAGTATTGGCACTGTTGTCAATGACAGCGTGGTGGCTATTACACCTTATACGCCTACTAATCCAAATCCTCCAATTGGTCAATCGGGAGCAGCAGTAACTGGTGATATAACAATCACAAAGGAACTGATGGATCTGAATGGCAATGCTTTCTCCGTAACTACTGAGGATGTAAAGTTTTATGGATCCAATGGTATATTGCTGAAACCGGTAACTTCTGCCGCAGGTTTTGAAGTTGAGATTTCTGGTGAAGATATAGCATCAGGTATTCTTAATCCTGTGGGAATGGTAAGCGAGTCTGTAGTAATTACGCCGACTGCAAACCAGATTGAGATTGTTGAAACAACAAAAGATTTTACTCTTGGTATTCCACCGACAATCAATACGGTTACAACTACTATAATTGGGTCTCACGGAACAGTTATAGTAGAACCAACCAATCCTGGTGATCCTATTGAGATAAGCACACTAACTCACGAAACACAGATTTCAGGATTGAATGGAAGATTGACAGCTCAGGAACTGTTGACCGGGCAGCATACTTCACAAATAAGTATCATGCAGTCTGACATATCTACAGCCCAGGGGAATATAACAACTCTTCAGGGTCAGATGACAGCAGCTCAGGCCGCTATTACTCAGGCTCAAACAGATATAATTGATAACAAGACTGATGCCGACACCTCGATTGCCGGGCTTGATACAAGGTTGACTCAGGCTGAAACTGATATAACAGATAATAAAGCCGATGCCGATGCTTCTATAGCCTCTTTGGACACCAGGCTTACACAAGCTGAGACGGACATAACCGATAACAAGGCTGATGCCGATACAGCAATAGCGGGGCTGGATACAAGGTTGGCACAGGCTGAAACTGATATAGCTGATCTTCGTACAGATCTGACAACTACACAAAATGACCTGACAGCTGTAGATACCAGATTGACTACAGCTGAGGGTGAAATTGTAACACATACGACTCAGATTGCTGACCACGAAGCCAGATTGGTAACTCTGTCTGGCCAAGCCATTCAGAATAGTGGTAATATAACATTACTACAGACGAGAATGACCAGCGCTGAAGGAAATATAACAACCCTTCAGGGTCAGATGACAGCAGCTCAGACTGACATTGCTACCAATAAAACTGATGCGGATACTGCGATTGCCGGATTGGACACCAGATTGACTCAGGCTGAAACTGATATAACAACTCTTCAGACCGATCTTGGAACAGCTCAGGGCGATATAACAGCTCTTGATGGGCGTGTTACTCAGAATGAAACTGATATAGCGGCTCTACAGGCTGCGGCATCCTCATCAACAACTGATCTGTCGGCTCTTGAAGCTCGTGTAGCCCAGAATGAAACTGATATATCGACACTACAATCTGATATAACAACTGTTCAATCAGACCTTACAACTGTTCAAGGTGATATAACAACTGTCCAGACAGACCTTGGAACAGCTCAGGCTGATATAGCAACTCATACCTCGGAAATTGCCCAGTTACAGACAGATGTAGGTAACGCTGCCAGCGCTATCTCCGGATATGACTCAACCGTGGCAACGGCAATGGGAACGCCGGGAGCAACAATGTCCGACTTTATTGTCGCGTCGGTTGCCGCTGATGCTACAACCGCTGCTAACAGCGGGCTTATTACAGCCTTGACCGCCAGAGTTGCGGCACTTGAAGCATTGCTGGCCAATATAACAGGGCCATTGACTGTTGGATCTGCCGGTGCCGGTAATGTAGTGGCGCCATAAGAAACCTTCATAATTGTACTCCTCTTCCAAAAAGAGGAGTACATTTTTCAAAAACAAACTAATTAAATGTTGCTGGTTGATGACCTGCTAAGTCATCACTAAAGATCAGCACACTATTCATTGTTGGAATTCTGTTCAACGACTAGAGATTGTGCCTGACAAAAACAGGAAAAATATAGTCTGGTCTCGATAGTAATACCGAGTAAACACAACGAGAAATCCGAATGGATGAGTATACTTTCAAGCCTCAAGAATTGGTGGGGGCTTTACACATTAAATTGCTGGAAAGAAAAAACAATCAGCAACTTGTCTGGAAACGGACAGCTCAACGACTATAAAATGTTGCCTTAATAAGGAAGATATAGTCTATTAGCGGGAGTCACCAACCGCAATCGGCGTAAGCTGGAGCCAATTGACAGAGATAACTTTGGATACCTCCTTTAATATCTCTGCCGAGGAATACCTGGTTAGCTATGCTTCTCAGGAAATCCGGAGCGCACTTGACTATCGTGCTAAAATTATGGCCTCTTAAATGAGAATTGAATTAAATTGCTGGAAAGAAAAAACAATCAGCAACTTGTCTGGGAACGGACAGCTCAACGACTATAAAATTCACCTCTAATCAGGAAGATATAGTCTATTGGTAAAATCTACCAACGATACGATTAGCCTATGCCGTTAATGATAATGAATTTCTTTATATAGAAAATGATTACGCAGCGGCCGCTTAAAGAGCGGAAAATTTGAAGAATTTCTGGGAACGCCTTATGGGCTTATCAGAAACAAATGTTTTAATGAAAGTATATAATTCCTGGACAGAATTAATCAGATAAATGACGCCGATCAATTGATCGGCGTTTTTTTCAGCTAAATTCGTAAACCCGCCGCAGAAATCTTTTTCGTGATTCTTCTTTTTTGAGATTATCCAGCATGAACTTAAAGTTCTCAGGCAAATCTTTTCTGTGAATGTTTCTATAGTCTTGATTAGAACAGTACACCTTAAAATCTATTCCTACCTGTTTACGCTCTTCGGCTATTTGTACAGCATACGAATCCAGTTCATGTTTGTTATTGAGATAATTCTCAAATTCTTCTATTGTAGGCTTGTCTGACAGTTTTGGTGCTTTCGATTTATGATTACTTTTTTCGATTTGCTGCTTGTGAATAATTTCGTGAAGAAACAAAGGCTGGAATTCCCTATATAGTTTTTCTGGGTTTTCTTTCAGAAGATTTAATGCGTCTAAAGGGTTTTTTAGCTGTAGGTACATTATGTTTTCTGACGGACTGAACATAGCTCTGTCATCTGAACCTTCCATTAAAACAATTCCATTATCTTCCAGGATAAATCTAAATTCATTCAGGGAATTCACGTCGGATTTCAATGCTTGTGATATAGACCTTTTCCAAAAGTCGGTATTAGGGTTATCATAGCTCTCTTTCAAAACACCGTATACCGGAATGTCCTGTGAAACCAGTTCAAATAGATGGTTTAAAGTTTTCCAGCTGGGCTCAAATTCATCGGTTATTCGTCGGCTATACCTTTCCAATAATTTGGTTTGCGTCATCTCTGTTTCCAAGCATAGGAAGGAATACCATCTTTGACAACAGCAACCAGATTATACTCACCATCAGGAGATCCATTAGGAATGGCCGGGATCTTTTTTGAGAAGCTGAATAGTGGTGCTTTGCCTGGTTGGACATTTACAGCCTGGTTTTCTATCTGGTCAGCACTTTCTTTTTTAACTTTTTCAATCTGTTCTTTTATACTTTCAATCTGCTCTGATAATTGGCTGTTTGATTCTACTGTTTGTGATATGTTGATTTTTGTCCTGTCAATCGTTTCCTTGAGTACTGTAGACAATGCTTCCAGTTCAGATGACAAGGTTGATACTTTATTGTCAAGTTCATTCACATCTTCTTCAGATACTGTTGTTACATTAGTGATAGGCGCTTCTTTGGCTTGTATTTGTGTTTCAAGCGAAGCTTTTAATTGATTGAGGTCAGACTTCAGAACCAGTTCTTTATCTGGTTCATTGAAGCTATTAAATCCGAGCTTGAATGTTCCGGCCGTAGTCTGAGTAACGGGAACTGGAGCAATCGGCGTTACAGGGGCAGGAGTTTCTGGCAGCACAAAATAAAAATCTTTAGTGGTGCTGTCGGTCATTCTTATAGTCAATTTAGACCATAGGTGATCCCCAAACATTCTAGCCTGAATGTTGCTGTTCCAGTTGGTAGGATGATTAAACCCGTCTTGAGATACCGCAAACATTTGGTCAATACTTGATATCCCAACACCGGGGTTTCCTTTATCACCTTGATCACCTTTTGGAATTTCAAAGTTGAGAACAACATCTTTTCCTGACTGCTTGGCATTAATTTTGGCTAAAGACCCGGCTGGTTTTGTTACTACCTGGCCAATAATAATCTCTGGAACTTCTGCTTTTATATTTCCGGCGTTAAAGAATTCTGGCATATGTATCTAGTTAAGGAACATCGTACCCATCAGGGAACTGATAGTAGACAAAAATCCGCTGGTTATGGTCAGGGCCGACCCATTTAATAGTTATATTAGGATCATTGGAATTATCATATATCATTGTCGGGCCGCCATCTGGACCCGGCATCGGTGGCGTATCGGTATGTAAATTAGCGGCCGCTTGATTGGATCCTGTCGGATCAAATGTCCATATATTTCCATATTTATCACTAAAGTTTACACCATCCTGAATAACGGTTAGATTGCCAGAAGCTGTCAGCATACCATTATTAAGAATTCTGAAAACAAAATTGGGACCAATTACTACAACCGGAACGCTGGTGGTTAAGTTTTGCCATATTTTCTTACGCCGGGAATTTCTCGTATATACATCAAAATAATCATCAATCATTGACAGAAACTGCTGTTCTGACTGGGTATCGTAAATTTCAAAGTCAATCAGCCACTCCGGCCACCATTTCTCGGAAAATGGTTGATGGTACTGATCCATCTCAAATGGTGACCAACCAAACTGCTGATATATATAACACAACGATTTTATATATAAATCACCATAGTTGTATTTCTTGTTTATTTCTTCCGCCTGTCGTTCTATGTCCGACTCTGAAAAATAACCCATATCTTAAATTAGTTTTGATCCGGCGGTTAATATATTGATAATGATTATAGATATATTATCTTCTTTTTTTGGATCTTTTGTTGCTATAACTTTAGCGGCTTTTTTATTCTATAAATTTGCTATGGTAAAATCAAAAGATCCGGATACCATTAGAGAAGAAACTCCGGAAGATAAAAGATTGTTTGATGAGGATTGCTCGGCCATAGTAAAGTACTGTTCAGAAAAAGGATTGGTTGTTACTATTCAGCCCAACTATGACAACATTCTTTGGATTTTCCATCACCAGGGCGATGAGATGTTTGCTATTTGTGAGATGATACCTGGAACTTATGTCCAGATGGCACAAAAAATTAACAGCTATATATTACACAAGGAAGAAAGACAAAAGGAGATGCGCAATGCTGGGTCTAAGTAGAATTGATTTACGGATGATACGATGCGGCCCTGCTATAGGCCAGAGAGGTCTGTTTATTGATATAAAAGAATCCGATAGTAAGGAATCTGTTTATAGTCAGTTAAAATCATCATTAAAAAAAGAAATAGAAATAACTGATAAAATGATCCCTCTTGAACTGTTTTACAATACGGCCATTGATGGTTCAAAGAGGACTTATCTTTGTTTTACAGGTGGAGACATTGACAGAAAATCCAACTATAAAGAGTTTAGTGATTTAATGGTCGCAATTTCAAAAGAATCAGTTCAATTTCAGAAAGATGTTCGTATAGATAAAATGAGCCCTCCATTTTCAATCTTTTTTGGCAAGCCACTGTATCTCACAGGATCAATGAATGATGCCGGGTTTTATCAAAACTTCAACTGTATCACCGGAATTATCAAGCAGAAAGGAGAGGTTGATACGGAGCTGGAAGAATTTAACAGATTAAGTGCCCAGGAAATTCTTAACCATCCTTTCGGGTCTCTTGTGGTTCAAATTGATAGAACTATGAATAAAGACTTTGATAAAATACTGCAGCCTATTCTGAGTTATGAAGTAAATAACAAAATTTATATAGCCGATGGCTTTGATAGCAGCGCTCTTCGTGAGTACTGTCTGGTATCAGGGCTTAGATACCAGGATTATCTTGATAATGAGTGGACGCGTGAAAGGAAATAGATGGTGGATGTTGTCGATTATGACACACCTATTACTGTGTCCAAATACAATTTTAGAGATTTAAACGAGCAAATTGCTTCCGAAGGTTATTATGGAGATATAAATTCTAAACCTGAAATAGAGGTGGCTTTGTTTTCCATGCAGGAGTCTTATTATTATGCTACAACCGAAGAAGAAAAGCATACGGCCTGGGTAAAGATGTTTGAGCTAACAAAAAAATACTCAACATCACTAATACAGAAACGCTTAAAAAATAAGATATATTTACAACCGGATGAGATTGAGGAAAAAGCTGCCAACTGTGCTCTGAATTTTATGTCACAGTATATAGAGCGACCGGGTTTTCATGTTGGCGCTTCTTTTGCAGGGACTATAAATCCAAAAGTTCTGGAAGTAATGTACAAGCAGGTTCCGGAAGACAATCATAAATCTCTGAATGAAATCATATCTCAAGATTCAGAAAATTCCATAGAGTACCTTCAAGAGAAGCTGAAATTTAAAAACATATTCCAGCAGGAATTTAATGAATTTGAAAGCAAAGAAAGTTTGAAAGAAGTACTATTAAATTTATTGAATGAATTTGATGGTACTTTAGCCTCATATCAACAAAAAATATATATTCGATTATGGATAAGCTTACTGCTTAAAAAACCAAAAAACAAGCATATAAAAAATTCATTCAGAAATAAATGCTGCAATTTTAAAATGAATAAGATAATTGACCTGTTTGAACTGGAATTATATAACCGGCTCAACGCCGGTTAATATAGATTTCAGGAGATTGTTTAAATGCCCCCAATGGAAGACATTAAAGAAAAAATAGACATAAACCCTATCTATCCAGAGTTTATTCATCAGGCTACTTCTATGGAACGAAGAAAAGCTCACCCAGCTTCTGATGAATTTGTGATACGGAGAGCAAGGATATATAAATCTCTCGGGCCGCGAGATGATCGTTTACAAGTACAAATAATTCCGGATATGATGGGGTTGGATGAAGCTGAGATGGACAATCTTCCACGATACCCTCCATTTATTAAAGGTACGGTTATCCAAGGAAAATCCATCAAAGAAGATGGTGATAAAGCCGAAGATGTATGGGTAGTATGTACACCAGATTATCAAGTTGGGTATGTACTAGGAAAATCCAATCCTTTTGGAGACAATACTGAAAAGCCAAAATACCCGCGATCGTACAATTATGATGCTGTAAAGAAATATATGAATGGGAGACGGATTCTTCCGGAAGATTTTGATTACTCGCACTCTGATGTTGTTCACTGGGTTTCGACGGATCAGGGTGGAATGATCGAGCTCTATAATTATCTGACCGGAGATTGGCTGCTAATGAACAGTTCAGGTAGTATTATTTCTGTCCAGCAGAAACGGATTTTTATCCGTGTTGGTACTCCGCCTGACCCTCCGGAAGCAGGGCCGGCGGCATTTAGTGCTATGACAATGACTGAGAGCGAAGTAAACTTTAAGTGTCCAAATTTTGTTGTTGACGCTCAAAAAGTTGTACTTGGTAAGCATAGCCTCCAAGCGGCGATGATGCCGGCTGGAGCTGTTTTGGGTGGTGAGAATGGTGCTATTGTAATACCCAACGAAATAGTATATATGTGAGAAAAAGATGGATTTTCAAAATAGAATATGGTTTATAGGTGATATACAATACAGCAATCTCCATGATTGGTCTGAAGAACTGAATAAGAAAATAACTGATTATCTTGTCAATTTTGATTATGGCGAAAAGAATTGTACGGAAATTATTCAGTTGGGTGATGTTGTTGAGAGGGCTTTCAATTATGGTAATGTTACAAAATGGGTGTATAAACTTTTTTCGGAATTGTGTAAAAAATCTGCTCATGTATATATTGTGCTTGGCAACCATGATCAAAAATTTCTGAATGGAAAGTCAGAGGTGTTTATAGATTTTCTGGAAGAATTTGATAATCTAACTATAATCAGAAAAGAACAGGAAATTACCACAAATCTTGGGTTTAATTTTTTGGCTTTACCCTACTATCATCACGAAAATTCGCTTGATAAGTACTACTCCAATGATCTGCCAGGCCAGTTTTACTCCAACAAGTACGATTTTATAGTAGGTCATGTTGCCAAGAAGTCAAAACTGGAGTACATGGGTGGAGTTGACTTTAGCAAATTTAATACCAGAGATCTAGTACTTGGGCATATTCATTGTAGAACAGAAGAAAGTGCCGATTACTATACAGGATCGATAGCCCCTCTAAAAATAAATGAAGACACCGGACTTCCCCGCATATTAAAAAAATATGAAAAAGAAAGAGGTTTTATAGATGTCAACATTCCAAGAATGGTTGAGTACAAGCAATCAAACTATGGTGAGAATCTGGAAGATGACCCTAGTGTTATTACAATACATGACATTCAGGATGCTCCAAGTATTAAAGAAGCAAAATTTTTCTATAAAGGTGCTTATATAAACAACATTCGCTATCAGAAAAAGGGTTTGACTTTTACAGATACTGACAAGAAAAATTTCATTGATAAAAAAATAGCTTTTATCCAGATGATAAAAGAAAATAAATTGACAGTGAAGAGAAAAACTTTTGAGTACATAAAATCGTTAATGTAATTTATATGTACAAATATGATGAAAGCAAAAGCGATATACACAATATAGCGTTGGCACTGTACGACATAGCCAATGCTATTGAAAGTAAAGAAATAAAAATGCCTTTCCCTGCTCCGGCTCCGGATTTATCTGAACTTGACAAGCTTCAATCTGCTATAGATAAATTCAAAGGCTTCAAAGTACCGACAGTTTAGAATCCGGGAGGAATCATGGATTTAATAGCATCAGGAGCTCCTACTCCAGGGAAAGGACGCTCCTGATTTTCCGTGATTGGGAATAGCTGATACCCCATAGATCCTTCCAGTGTAATTATTGGGTCATTTAACAGGTGTGTTGTTTTTACCTGCGGATCATAGTGTTTCAGCTTCATTTTTGTCTGATAAGCTGTAGCCCTTGGCCATAGTTCCTCTGGTATATTTACAGTCCAGTAATCAGTTCCATCTTTTGATAAGCACAGCAGCTCCTCCGGAGATATGCTGTCGGTGCTGTATCTAAGAACATTATCTACCACCAGATTACTGAATATATTCCATCGTATAGGGGTCTGATCATATGTTGTGCCCCACTCTATTTTAAATTCAACAGGATCCACATCCTCGCGGGTCCATCTCTGTCGTGCTTTTGGGTGTGTATTATTGTACTTTACGTCTTTCAAATTATCAAGATACTCTTTTGATATAAGCGTATAAATTCCATTCATAGGCAATTCTGCGTATTTTATTATTGTTTTGTTCTTGACTTTTTTTTCTACTTCTATTACTTTTGGAGAAGGTGGATATTTACGGGGATATGTTACATATCGCGTCCAGTCATCAAATTCTTTTATTGTTACCCATTTTACTTTAACGTACACAGCTTTAATACGATCTTCTTCCAGAGGAACACCTGTAAGTATTGCCTGTTTTTTCATCTCAGAAGTATTTTGAAGTTCATAAAAAGAAATTGTAAGAGAATTTTCTTTTTTACTCAGTTTTGACAAGTTTGGAGGATTATTGTTAGAAGGATATGGCGCTATTAAGTCTATACAGGATTCGAGGGCTCTCATAACCCACATTGTGCCGTCTTCTTTATTGAATCTTTTACCTACAAAAAATAATCTATAGTAATAAAGACAGTTAAGATAGGCAAACATATACCTCTCAAAATCTGTCGTTTTCATCTCATCAGATAACATAGTAACAGCATTGTAGCTGTTTTTTATATCCATCCATGACCAATCTCTTATATTTTTGTTCTTTATAGGTTCTTCCAGCACCGATACAGCCCATTCATATCTATATATCTTTTCATTCAATAAATCAATTATTCTTTGTTTACTATCCTCATTTTTTATAGCATCTCCAAAGATACTCACGGCACAATCTATCCAATAGTTGTACAAAACATGAGTTTTATCCTTAGAGGTAAACCCATCTACGGTCAATCCTGCTGTTTTTACAACGCATTTATCAACGCACTCCAGCAGCATTTTCCGCATTATCTCGAAATCTATCATATCAATAAAGTTTTCCTTGATTACTTTCAGGAAGGTTAATTGCCTGGATACAAGATTATAGAATATACGAAACTGTGTGTCCAGGTTGATTAGATACTCTTTCTCACCCTGTTCTTCTTTATAGAATGTTGATTTTGTTCCCAACCCAGATATGGCGTATTTGAGCCCTATGTCCATATCTTTTTCTCTGTAGGATGGAACACCTCCAGGAACATAAAAAACTATTCCGTCTTTTGATTCAGATCTTTCAGAAGCATGGTCTATAAAAACATGGGTTTTATACCCCATTAGCCCAAGAGGTAAATTCAGTGTTTTTTGGTCTACAGTCATTAACTTTCTATAATTAATATATTGAGAATCTGAAGTTTCAATCTGGCTGGGACCAATTCCCTGGATTTGTGATAGAATTCCAATTCCGCTAATTCCCATCACGGATCTGGATTCCCATATTGTTTTTTTGTTTAAACCCTCAGGACCGGAGTACAGATCAGCCGGTAAATTTACATCTCTTGGAGGGTCATATCTTCTTACTACATACCCAGGTTTTTGATAGGTGTTTTTCTCAGGCCAAGGAAATAATGTGTTCCTTACAGGTGTTCCTTCTACAGGAGGATAGGCTTTTAGCGGCAGCCCAGCGCCATTCATCGGGTCAAGAGTAATATCAAGTGATGGTGGTTCGTGATCATCGTACTGAAATTCTCCAGTATTTGGATCAAGGTCATAATCACCTTTTTTGTGAAGAACAGTTACTCCGTCGTCATCCATAATGTCTTCAGGGTATCTTTTTACTGTTTTTGGAAAAGTAAATGTTTCAGTATGCGGATACTTTACTCCTTTAACTTGGTATGGATTGTTCCCTGGAGGTAAATCAGTCCAGCCCACATTTCCCTTTAGTACAGATGGACTATCAGAAACAGGCGTTCCATCAATTAAAAATTTAGTACCTGAAGGGTCTTTAATCCACCAGTCTGTTACATTTTGTTCAGTGGTTCCATAAACCATATTTTGTGTGATTAAAGATTTATCAGATACTTTATCAACCATTGATCTGACTATATTATCATATTTTTTCTCATATTGATAAGACCCAACTGTATTATACCCCCGTACCTTAAATTTTTGTAGTATGTCTGTCGCATGATCAATGTAGTCATTATCTTGTGGAATAGAATCCAGCTCCAACGCAGTTCCAAAGGTTCCTTTGTACCTGTTGGAATATCCATCACGGTTTGTACAATCGGCAAAGAATGAAACACCTTTCTGTAAATCAACCTTAATATAAGGAGTATGTCTGAAAGCTGTTTCGTACTCAACTCTGGAGGAAGCCCTCCATTTGGACGCTTGTATCATCCACGCAAATATACGCATTACTCTCTGTGTAAAACCACCTTTTCCTATTTTCTCCCATACTTTATAATCAAAATTATAGGCTCCAGGAATTGCCACCTTTCTTTTTGGCATTGTGTACAATGAAGTATAATAGTCAATACTGACATTAGCTACAAAGATTGAACTGGGTCCAAATTTATATCTTTGTGTTTCATTACCTTCACAGAATATAAGAGGTACTTTCATTCCTGCCGTATAGTTACGCCCCTGCTTGATCATCTTGTCAATAAAATTGCGTTCTATATCATCATCATTAAATTTCAGTACAAATACTGTCTGCTGGCTTTCTATTACTGATCTGTATTCTTCCTGTTGTCTGATACCAATAACGCCTTTTAGCTTGTCCATTAATTTCCATAATGGGCTATTTTTTGAGTTGTCAGATGTGTAATTTAGAAATTTATGCTGATATATTGTCCATTTAACATCAGGCTCATCATGTAAAAGGTATTTTTTGAAGGGTTTTATTCTGGTGGATTTTACAATTCCATATCTGTAAACCTCATAGGTAGTTGTATCATAGCCAAGTTGTCCATTTTTTACAACCGGGCCTCTTCTTATATTAAATTGGTTCCAGTAGGAATAGAACTGGTTCCAGTATTTTGTGCGATCAAACAAAGTGTTTCCCCATATAGTAAAAGGAACAAAATCAGTTTTTGGCTTTAATATAGGATCCCCTGTGTACGAAATTCTTTGTCCCTGTACAACTTCAGGGAACTTATAGTACCAGGTTCCATTTACATTAAACTTTATCTCACCCTGTATTAAGTCAACTTTATTGAATTCTTCGTACAAGAAATCAATAGTATAATTGGTAATCCCGCTGTTCAAAATTCCCAAAGCTTTGGTAGGAGAGATACCAGTTTTGTACTGGTTTTGATAGTGTATATTTACCCCTTCAAACAGATCAGCATCATTTGTGGAAGTAAAATTGTTTGCGTTGTTTGCTGATAATCTGGGCGTGTTTCTTAAAAACTTGTTATTGACCTCAAAAAAAGCCTGCAAACTGTGGGGTGAGTAATTGGCTCCGTGAGGGCCGCCGAAAAGAGCCGGGCTGAAACGGTTTACACCGTTTAGATTGGACATTGTGCTGGCATCTACTTTACCACCTGATCCGGCGATTGGCCCGCCGGTTAAGGTTTCTGATAAATTGGATCCGGCGCCGGCTTTTGCCTGTTTCATCTCATTGGCTTTTTCATTGCCAGCGGCTTCATCCTCATCAAACCCAGATGCTACTTTATCCATAACTTTTTTAAGAGACTTTGATCCTCCGCCGCCGGCTATTCCACCCATACCGGCCCCTGCCATAGATCCGTTTATACCACCCATTGAGATTGTATCCATTCTGGACTTGGACAGCCAATGCTGAAGATTTTTACCGTTTGCCGTGCTTACTCCGGAATCGGCTCCAGCTATTTTTTTTAGCCAGCTTTGCTGCCATATCTCATTTTCTCCGTAAGCGTCGGCATCAGTATAATACAATGCCTGATAATAGTCAGGATTTGGCGTTGGCCAAGACCCAAGAGCCATACCAATAAAGTCCTGATGTCGTAATATATCTTTTAATGATGAATTCTCAAAGTCAAACATCATTTTTTCATTAGCCCAAGACCCATAGAATATGATTGATTTTTCTTCCGTGATTGGGTCTTCGATAGATTCCGCCATTAGTGTCCAGTCAACACCTCGCTGATAAGGCAGCCAGTAGGTGCTTAATGGAAAATCAGAAGGTCTCCAGGGTTTCTGGCAATCAAAATCCAACTTTGAAACTGCCGAGTTTACTACGGAAAAAGAAAAAGCTTTATTACCTGTATAACCGGTTGTTTTATCAGCCAGCGGATTATCGCTTCTAACTCGATAATTAAGATATAGTCTAAGGGGACCACCATTTGGAGCCGGAGCAATCATACCTTCCTGCATATATACTGATAGATCCCATTCAGTCAGATACGTACTTACTATCCCAGTTGTCTGCTCTAACAGCCATTGAATAAACATTATATTGTCATTGATAGACTTAAACCCCGGTTCACGATAGGTAAAACCTTCTCTCTTGATGGAGAATTCGTCCTGATTAAAAGTAGCATCTGGAGTATCTTTCAGAATTTCTGGCATTATATTGGTTTTGTACTTAAAGCTATTGTACGATCCTATTCTATAAGGCGGAAAAAACAGATTGCTATAGTACATATCCTGATTGAGAATTCGTCCGCCGATATATTGTGGAACCTGGAAGTTTAAGTGCATATTGCTTCTGGTATATATTTTTCCTTCCGGCGTAATCATTCCGGTTGGATCATCTATATCTTCAGTGGCCATGTAAATTCCGGTTACATTTCCAAGCCTCCATTGTATATCACTATGAACAGGGGCCATATAAGCATCAAAATACATTTCCAGGTACTTTTTTGATACTTCATTTTGAAACTGTGATAACATTTCCTGTTCTTCTTCCGTGAACCCGGACTGAGGTGGAAGAATTCTGGATCCTTCAGGAGCTTGATCATTGTCGGAATTAATGTCGTTGCCGGCGACAGCATCACTCTTGGCAAGGTCTTTTCGTAGAGCCACAGAATCCTTCAAGGACAGGGTTTTTACAGGTTCAGCTCCGGCAGGTCTGAATTCATCCATCGGTGTAAACTTGGCCAGTATTTTTCTGGCCAACAGGTATTCAGATTCTATTTTTATTCTTTCCTGAAAATAATGCTGCTTGTGGTGGGGTTTTGAAAAGGACTTGTTATTCCAGAAACTGACTACATCTTCCATTTCTATATAGTTGGCAAAAAAGAACCCCACTTTTTACGGTGGGGTTCAGGGGTGAAATCATTGCCTAGTGGCAATTAAGGTCGATAATAGTGTGGGCCTTGCGGCTGTATCCATTTAGTATGAATAACATCTCCAATAGTGAATCCCATAGGATTAGTTACCGGGATAGCCTGTACAATCAGATTAAGACCGATCGGACTTTCCTCATATGTAAAGGTGATTGGAATTTGTTCCGGCTGAATAAGCATTGGTTCCGGAATACAGTTGATGGTTTTAGTTGGAACATCAAGAACAGATATAACCCAGTTGTACACATTGGCTGTATCTGGTGAGTAAACAACACGACCATTATAATTGGAATAAGTTTCAAATCTGAAGTCGTATAATGTTCCTCTGTCAATGTCAATATACCGACCGGAATTCAGCTCAGGTTTAAATTCATAAAAAGCAATATATTCTAACAGCGTAGAATAGGGATCATAAACATTAATTTCAGTTACCAGATCTTCAGATAACAGTATCCAAGTATCCTCGGGCTGAGAGCTGAACCCTTTGTACCAGCCAAGGAATTTCCATCCAAAAGGCTGAGTAGCAGTGAAAATGACATTATCTCCATTGATAACTTCAAAATGTTTCGGTGTTGCTGTAGCTCCGGATATAATAGCTCCATCAGGCTTAATAGTAGTATTGAACCCGATGCGATGTACCGGTCTGGCTACTCCAATGTTATTTTTGGTCAACTTTACCATCATCGGTTCAGATGACTCCGGTTTATAAGCTCCTGGCATACGAAGTATTTTTGATGCTTCTTCGATGTTGTTTGCTACAACTATAACAGGCCAATCTCCATTATCAGTGGAAAAGTAACCCGTAAATTCATTCAAGCTTGAAATTTCAAAACCTGGGTGATGATGTCCAGGTCTGTCGTGCGGTGTTGGATTACCCCATATAGGGGGCGGCCCAACCGGATGCGGCATAATAGGTGCGTTTGAAGGCATAATTTTTCTCCTATAAAAAATAGTTTACCATTAAACCTATTATTTTAAATTTATTAGGTATATATTATTTTTTTAGATTAGGTCAACTATATAGAATAATGAGAATAAAACCGGTTATCAGAATTGAAGATGGAAAAGAATATGAAGCCATCGCCGATGCCAAAAAAGAATTTCCTCAACTATGCGTAGATGCTATCAGAACCCACAGAAAATGCGGAGGATGGCACTGGTGCTATAAAAATGAATATAAGGAAGAATTAAAAAAAGATTTGGCAATTATTGATACTGATAATACAATAAAGCACTATTTAAAAATTTCCAAAAGAATTATTTGTATGTCTCGACCACTTATATATTTTTCTATTCATCAGATGGAACAGCATCTGGGCTTATCAAGGTATAAGATACTAAAAGCCATTAAAAGCAACCAACTGATAAATGGTGACCTTTACATTTTAGAGGCTTGATCTGGTTTTCCAAACTTGAACAGGAAGGAACTGACCGATTCCGGATCATCCACCAGCTTATCCTGCTGGTTTAGCATCTCGCGGAGATACAATTTGAATTTTGATGAATGAAATTTCTCCTCAAATTCTACCGCCAGATCATCGCGCTTTTCCTTGATCCATTTTTTGAACTCGCCGCGATCAAAATCTATCAGGTTGTGACCCATTGTCATTATGGGGATTTTTTTGGAAGTCTGAAGAAACAGCAGGATCATATCCTTGTGAGGCAAGCCAGTATTCCACATTGGAACCAGGCTTTTTCTGTTTGTTTTGCACTCCAGGCTTATTGTCCGCCCATTATATTCAATCTCAAAGTCTGGAAATTCCTGGGATCCATTCGGCTGGTATTTGTGGTTTATGTCCAGACTTAACAAAATTGCTTTTATCTTCAGCTCAAAACTTTCACCATCGTCTATTCCACTATAATCTGAGGCGTAGAACTTCTCGATGAAAGCAATCATTTTATCTTTACGACGGAAATTAAAATTGGGGCTGTGATCACCCCAAGCGGTGTGCAATAACGCCCATTTCTGTTTGTCAAAATTGTAATCAAGACAAGATATATCATAGTCTTTTGATTCATCAGGCTCAATCCACGGAAGGCTGTATAATGGAAAATTGTTGGGTATATTGGTAATAAACTTCACCTGGATACTTTTTCTTTTCAACCCTGAAGGTCGGCCCCAATCATTGATCGAATAGGTTTTGCTCCATTGAGCAAGATTGAATGGTCTGAAAAAAGCGTAGTGGGGCGTATAATGCGAGGTTATCAGGATAAATCTGTTATGTCTTATCAAGCTCAAAAATTCTTTAATCTTTGAAAATGGTGGATTGGTTACGATCACAGGATTGTCTGTTTGATAATCTACGCTTTCCATTTTCTCGGATTGTTCCACCGCAACGCCGTTCTCTTTAAGGAACAGATAAATCTTTGAATCCTGTGAATCGCACGGACATACCACCCGTTTTTCAGCTCGTAATAATGGCAGGAAATCTTCCAAAAATAATCTTGCCACCGCTTCGGAGGTGTAATACTCATCATCAGGATCCTTGTACTTGCTGCGAATGTTTAGCACTTATTTGACTCCCTGGACTATTGCCGTGGATTTTTCCGTTTCTCCAAATTTCAGAGGAATGTTGATCCCGGAATAAGTTTTCTTGAGGCTTAGAAGTATGCTGATAATAGATGACAGTCTTTTCTGGTACACCTCTATCTCATCAGATACCACTATTCTTTCCCATTTTGTGAAGATGTTCTTTCCAAAACTGCCGTTGAAAAAGTCTCTTAAATTGGACATATTCATTGTGTGAAAATTGAGAGCGCTGGTTACATTATTGGCTTTTTCCACATCAAAATTCCCGGTCGAATTTTCCAGAATTTCTCCAAAATTGCGTAATCTTTTCTCGGCAAATTCATTGGCTTTGAACATAAGATTTTTTCGTTGCTGAAATTCTATCGTTTCCCATAATTGGTGCAACTTTGGTTTTTTCTGTTCAAGAAGCTGATCTAGTCCTACACTATCATCAACAAGCTCTGTCAAGGTGCTTGATATGCACCCCATAGCCCTGACAAACTTTTCGTACTCCTTCAGATAGTCCATTCTCTAGTCCCAGAGGTTGAAAAATCTTTTGGCAAATAGCTCCAGTCCTTTTTGGGCTCGTTCACTGGCTTCTTTTTCCATCTTATCATTTATATAAAATTCACTTTTATCCTGAATAATTGCTCCTTCTGGAGCGCTGTTCTCGCCGAAGCCGACATAGCATCCGGGATCTTTCTCGCGTAACTTGTAATGAATATGAACATGACGGTTAGATTCCTTCTTCTCGTCAAGATACTCGCCATAGTACTTTTTCCAGAATTCAGATTTCCAATCATCTTTATTCAGCGTGTACTCAAGAGCAAAGATCATCTCGTCTATATCTTTATTCCAGGCTTCCATTTCTCCGCCGATACAGTCGGGGTGAGTTTCTTTCCATTTCTCAATAGTTTTACACCCATCATTCATCCACTTTGCTTCTTCCTCATTCTCCGGTTGGTTAAACTGTGAGTAGATAGAAGGATAGCCGTGCCGGTCGTACTTTTTATAGGCCATCAATAATGGCAAAGTTCTCTTGGCAATCTGATAATGCACATCCCATACCCAGCAATCAGGAATATGATCTTTTCTGGTTAGGAACTGCCAGATCATGCGGATCTTATATATAGGCTGCCATCCTCTGAAATGTCGGTAACAGTTGTAAAAAAACAGCTCCAGTGTTGGTTCCATCATGTCATCGTCATCAAGATAAAACGCTTTATTGTACTTTTTCAGATAATAAGTATTACAAAATTCCTTGAGCCACCTTTTCATCTGATCTTCTCCTGTGGAAATATGTGATTGAGAATTTGAATTCCTTCTTCTTTATTGTTGGGCAAAACTTCTTTTGCCGCAAATTCAACATCTTTGTTATTGGCATAGTACATCTCTATTAGAGGAACAATCTTGAACAACAGCTTTTCTACTTCCTCATTGCCATAAATTTGTACCAGTCTGTTTTTAACCAGTTTCAGAAGTTTCTGATAATTAGTTGGGGTTACTTTGCCACTAATCAGATTGAAAACATCTTTTTTAAGATTAAATTCCGTGCTTTTGTACTCGTTAAACTTTTGCTTTTCTACTACTTTCAGGTACTCAACACTGAATAATGCCAGATTCTCCGCGGTTGGAAAAGAGGGAACATAAGGCAAATAGCCATAATTATTGAAACCTTCATACCCCATATCTTTGATAGCCGACACCATGTTGGCATTTTCTATTGTCATCCAGGCTCGCTTATTATTTCCTTGCTTGGTTTTTAAAAGCCACTGGTAGAAATTATATAATTTCATATCGTAGCTTTTCAAAGCATCCAGGTCTTTTGAACTGTCAGGGTTGAATAGGTCTATTGTGTCTGTCAGATAAAGATGATATATCCAACCCTCTTTTTGCCGTGTTGATAAAAAGTACTTATAGGCAAAGTCTATATTTGGTGTCAGGAATATACAAGGCGGCCCCTTTTGCAATTTTTCAAGATCAAAACGCTCATATATCTCATCGGGTATATCGGCTTTGCCATAGAACCTGTCTGATACCTGAAGGATAGGAGAAGAGGTTGTATGGTACAATTTTCTCCTTCCTCTGGAAAACCGCTGCTCAAACAGATTCTCGTGAGTAGCGGCAATTTCCACCTCGTTCCAGAAGGTATTGAAGGTATTCTGAAACCTACGCATTTTCCCCTGGCCAGATAATGTCCGATTTCTTGAAGTTGCGAAAATGCGGCATCAGATGGGCAACCTGCTCAAAATTCTTCTTGTCCATTTTCTGCGTTGTATCATGCTCGATACTCTCGATCAGCCGCACGGCTTCATTGAACTTATCTTCTTCCGTAATGTACCCAAGATCAAAGCCTTTAAGGTGAGTATCTGATTCCTCAACCAGACAAACTTTCCGCTCTTTTCCCTTGTAGTTAAAATACCGCATTTCCATCTTAAACTCCTCTCTGCCGCAGCAGATCTTCTATAATTTTCTTCCTGTCGCAGGCGTACAGCCCGGATGTTGACAGCCCATTGTACTCGATAATTTTGTAGCCCTGAAACCTTGATCCAACCCCCATTTTTGCAACATCAATGGTGTAGTTATCTAACGGATTAAACTGTGAGATGACATTAACCACCATATCCTCGGCTCTTTTATCCGGCAGAATCCTTTCATCCAATATGCCATCTTTTTTGTACAAAGAATAGGTTGAGACCTGTCGGTCAATAATCACAAACCTCCACTCGGCATCAATAGGCCAGGATGGACTAATTTGAACCTTCAGGGGTCTGCTCACCTTGTTGGATCGCAAAGTTTCCTTGAACGCTTCACGACCTATTGTAGTTGTGCCATAGGATCCTCCGGTGAACTGTTTCCTGCAGGAACAAGGGCGAATGAAAAACCCGTTGCAGTCCTGAAAATAATGTTTCAGAAATGTCCAGTCCTCAATTGCTCTGGAAGCTGTCATCATAGCATTTTCATAGTTGAGGAAATAATCTCCAAGATTATGTTCCTTTATTTTCAGAAAATAATGATCAGAATCCAACGCTCTACAATCGCCATAGATACCAGACCATAGTCCTTTCATTTTCCGGCAGTTTTCTATAGTTCCCCTAACAAGAATACAATCTCCAGGAGCATGAAGAGCATTGGCGAAAAATACTTTCAGTCCAAAATAACCGGCAGCTTTGGTCCAATCCTCTACTGGTTCACCGAATGAAGTGAACTGATCATTTTCCTGATTATCCAGAAATATATGCTCATTGTTGATCATCGCTAAATTCCAACGGGTTTTTATAGGCAACACCTGCCGCTATGGCTTCGTACTGGGCATTTTTATTCAGCTGACCTAAAACAAAACTATATTGTTTCCAACTTTCGAGCAGATAGTTACAAAAGTTGTACTTGTTTTCTTTCGCGATTATATCCGCTTTCAACTTGGCCAGTTCTGTCATGTACTTTTTACGCACCAGCATCTCAATTTCACGCTGAGCCGTAAACTGAGCTTGACGACCCAGATTGATTTGAGTCGCTTTCTCCTCACAAAACTTCACGGCATAAAAATCATCGTACACTTCCTGAGCTATATCCTTTTCAATCCTGGCTTCCTGGTGGAGAGATACAATACCCAGATGTATTGACTCATAACTCATTAATGACAGGTTTAATTGATAGAAGCCCGGTTGATCCTGACCTCCGAATAATAGATGCTGTTCCATAGCTTTAATCTGCTTTGAAACATAATCAATCAGCTCCTGCTGGGCCGCCGAATAAGTTCGCTGAGCTTCAAAAAGATCATCTGGTGTTTCTGACTGGATTTCCAGCGTATCTTCTACTTTCCTTCTGCCGCCCATCAATACTCCTCGTCATTCTCAATCAAGTACTTTTCTTCCTGAGCCCGCTTGCGATCTTCTTCTTTTTCCTTGTTGGACTTTCTGCCGACCCTCCCGGTCTTGAATTTTGTCTCGGTCAGATAGGACTCTTTTTCCTTGTCAGTTCTTAAAATCTTGGTATAAAATCCGCACTGGCAATCACCCTCCTCATCGCAATCTCTGAATTCCCGGCACATACACTTGGTGTCAGGATTGTGGTCTATTTTACAGGGGCAGTATCCATCGGTTTCCGCCAGCTTGTTTCTGACCCTGTCATAGGCTGCGGCAAAAGTTTCATCTGCTTTTTTGTTTACAATAATCTTGAAATTGATCTCATTCTGCCCAGCTGAATAATTGTACTCCATTTTTCTTCTCCTCGAAAAAAAGAAAGCCTGGAAGCGCTCAATTTGTAAGGAGAGACGCACTTCCAGGCTTTTCAATTCATTTATATTTTCTCGCCAGATGGCGATTATAGTAATCCATAGGTTTGTATAGCTGACTATCTATGACTGTATAGAACCTCAGCTGGTGGTTGACAGTTACGCAAAACCATTCAACTTCATCACAGGTGATTCTCTTTAAAACTTTGTGTGTCGCCACGATAATTCTGTCGATTATCGTGGCAGCTCTCATGTAGCCACGTATCATTTTTTAAAAACCGGTTCCGGGTGTTTTTTCTCCCAGGCTTGTATTTCCTTGACTGTCCGGGGTTTCCTGCCCCTCTTAAACTCACGGTTGTAGCACCAGTTGGTATGCTTCAGAGCAAAAGCCTCAAGCTTGCCATGCTCATCGCTAAACCCCATTCCTGCTTCGGTATCGTAAGCCATCTTATTTCTCCTTTTTCGGACAGTTTTCCACCGGAATAACCCAACAGTTGGCTCCGCTGACAATACAAATCCCGTTATCACAGTAGGGACAATTTTTCGGCTTGTTCATTTTGCAACCTCCATCCAGCTTTCACCAGATTAACCACATAATCCATACGATTGGCAACCGCACAGTACATGAAGATAGCTCCAACTATCTGAAGTTTTTCCTCTCTGGAGGTATCTTCCAGATCCTGAGCATTTTCCACGCCGAAAGAAGTCAAAATCAGTTCAACAACCTCCTCAAAAGGAGCTTCAGCCAAAATTGCCCGGATCTCTTTCTTGATGGCCAACGGGGTTTCATCCAGGATCTGGACCCGGAGTTCTTCCATCTGCCCATCGGAAAGCTCTTTGATCGATATATCTTTGAAGTCCATTCTATTTTCCTCCTTACATACTATATGTAAGAAAGCCAGATGGAAAGTTCAATTCCGAAACCCTATTGATTTTTCTTCCTTTTTCTCTTCTTTACACAGCTGAATAATGTCGTCTAATTGTACTTCCTTTCCATACAACACTTTTTTGGTGATCAATTTACGATAAACATTTTCTATATTGCCACCAGTAAAATCAAACTGATCCGCCAGTTCCTCCGCCCATTCATCGCTGATGTGCGCCAATGACTGCCATATATTCTTTTTCTGTTCTTTGTTAGGCTTGTCGAAAACAATCTTATATAGAAACCTACGCTCAAAAGCATCATCAAAGTTTTGCGTCAGGTTTGTGGTGGCAATCAGGATACCCTCAAAGTTTTCCATTTCTTCCAGTATTATATTCTGAACGGCATTTATTGAGCTGATAATAGCTCCGTTGTTTCCGGTTACATCCAGTCTTTTTCCAAGAATAGCGTCGGCTTCATTCAATAAAAGAATAGGCTGGATCTTTGATTCCTGAAGTACGTCCTTATAGTGGGTGAAGATACTCTTGACATTTTTTTCGTCCTCACCCCACCATTTTGATCGCAGCCCCGACATTTCCACCTTGACTATATCCCGGCCTGTTATGCGGGCTAACTGCTTAGAAGCTTCTGTATTATGATTTACTACTCCATTAGTAGTTCTATAGAGATGATCTTCTGAATCTATCTCAATATCAAATACATCATCCTCTTGTTTAACATTTTTTTCCTGAAGTTTTTCTCCTAAATAGGGAAGAACTGAACCTTTCTTTAAATCTTTAGCAAAAAGACACTTATTTGATAGTAGGTCAACGCAAATTTTATGTAAAGAACCTACCTTCATAATAAATTTTTTGTAAATAAGTTCTATTATTGTATCTCTTTTTTTTACGCAATTTTTAATCTTTTTCCAATTACCATCCTTATCCTGAATAAAACACTCAAAAGGTATTGAATAGAATTTTTCATAATCTATTTTTTGATTATAAGTTTCTTCAATAAAATTGAAGAAATCTCTTATTTTTACTGTAACTTCTTTTTTCATATCTATTTAGTTTTCCTTTAAAAGTGAACTTAACCCCACCCTAAAGGGTGGGATCTTCCTACTTCGCTCACCGAGTTTAGATCATCTGACAATGCCGATTTCACCAGGGACTCAATGTCCATAGGCGTTAATTTGGTGCGTCCCGCACCTATTTTTCTTGATCGCTTTCATTCCCCACCTTAAAAGGTGGGGAACTTTCTCGCGGTCTATTGTAAGCATTTTACTCAAGATCTAATTCCGGGTGATTAGATCTCCATAAGAATTTAAATTCTTCTTATGACAATTTATTCATAGTTTTTCCTTCGGACAAGATTCTTGTCTCAACATATTTAGTTCTTTTTTCCCGCCATTCTTTCCAGATTCTGTTTGAAACTTTCAAATTATATTTATCACAAAACTTCTGTAATTCTTCCTGAGAATTAAAGTGTAATTGCTGTATATTAAGGTATTCAAACAAAAAGCCGTATGGACTATCCACACAGCTTATATTAACAGGGTGGGTATTTTTCATAGAATTTTATCCAATTCCCGTTCCTGAATTTCTTTTTCTATTTCTGAAGCCGGTTCACCTCCGGTTATCATTATCCTGGAAAAGTCGACCATAGTTATTTGCTGATCACACAAAAGCTCCAGACATTTTCTGTTATTGATCACAAAATTTTTAACCATGTCTTCTTCTTTCGGAGACAATCTGGATCCGTGATTGGTATTTTGAACAATTTCACCATCCAGTTTCATTGTGGCAAAGTTGTTATTGATCCTGTCTGAATGATCCTTCTGGAATTTAATCTGCTTATGATGTCCGGATTTTTTGTACGATTGGCCACAGTCTATCCATAGGTTCACTGGAAGACCGGTATTTCTCTTCAGCGTATTGGCCATCTCTCGGAGACACTCAGGATCCTTGAAACAAAGAATGATATGATCTATCAATGAATCAGCTGATACATCGTGATAAGGAATCTAATGAACTGATCTGTACAATCTCTCCAGGATCTGAAGCCTCATAGATCCTCCAAAATTTGTTGAACAGTTTCTCCAGTTCTGGAAGCAACTATACTTGCTATATCAACCATTATTTCCATGTTTTCATCATCTGACATATCTTCAAAGTCCTGGTTGAATTCACAGAATGACATTAACAGTTGTGTCGGCGTTACAAAATCCTCGAACCATTGCTTGTTAAAAACAAAATACTGGGCTTCTTTCAATCGTTTCACCACGCGATCAATAGCTCTTTGCTGGGATCCTGTTGTTTTTCCACCACTTTTGCTGTGGGATCCATCTTCCAAAATTATATCCGGATCCTCAACCGTGAAGTAGACTCTCAAACTGTCCTGAAAAACAATCTCGTACAATCCTTTGCAAGCGCTGAATAGATCGTGAGAATTCTTTCCATATTTTCCAAACTTGTGAATTCCCATCAGGCGCCTAATAACTTTGGTTCTTTGGGTGTGGTCGATGGACTTCAACCACACCTCAAATTCAGGCCGCATCCTTGTCTTTCTGGGTATTCCTTCCAGTCCTTGGATTGACTCCTGAAGAACCATTTCTAGTTGCCGTCCTTGATACATTTAAAGGTTGGAAACCGGTAGCTTTGAGTAACTTCTCCAGTTTTCTTGTCAGTTTTCTCCGTGATCTCGTGATAGTTGATCTCGGCAATCTTTCCTATAAACTTTTTCTCGGCTTCCTTGATGGAGAGATTTCGGATCTCATCATTTAATCCGGAACCGCATCCAAACTCAAAACCTTCAGGGCTTATCATCTGAAAGGATCCGCATTTTCCCTTGAATTTGTTCTTTCCGGAATTCACGCCGATTATCTTACAGTCGGCATCACAGAAAACCTTTATTTTCAGAATGTTTTCCGATCGCTTCCATTCATAGTTGGAATTGGCCAGTTTCAGGATCAAACCTTCTTTCCCCAGTTTCTTGGCTCTCTTGAGGTAACCAGAAATTACCCCTGTATCCTTTCCTATATATTCAGCCGGAAGAGGAACCAGAAACTTGTTGCCTTTCAAAATCTTGCTATATTGTTCAAAGCGCTCTGTGAAAGTACGATTACAGGTCTGGGTATCCCACTCATTAATACTGACAGTATCGTACACGGCAATACAAATGCCTTCTTTATCACCTTTATTGGTAGAATTCTGAGCTCCTTTGAACTGCTCGGCGGCAGTCATGTTCAAAAACCCTATTGGCATCCGTTCCCCGTGAAAAACTATATTGTCCACAGGAAGGTCCAAAACAGCTTTTTCAACTTCAGGAAACCCAATAAGCTGTTTTCCGGATCGGCTCCAGAGACTAACCTTTCCTTTCCGCTTAATAATAATGGTACAAAAGCCATCCAATTTCTGTTGAAGATAAAACATTTTTCCGGTTACATTGTCAACATTTTCCCAGTATTTTTCAGCCAGCATCACGGCGAATTGAGGAATAAAATTATCGCCATAAGCTATGTTTGCTGATTTGGCATCGCAACCGAGCTTCCAGGTCTTCGTAACAAACATTCTGATCGCATCGCGCCAGACTTCATCTTTCCAGTTGGGATTGGTGGAAAAATAAGCTTTAATCGCGGCTATATCTTCATCGCGTCCGGTGTTGTTTTCGGCCACGTACCTGTAAAAATCGGTAATGGTGTTGGCTGTGGCTGGATCAACTTTATCCCATTTTTTCTCACGGATCCCAGTTACGGAATCATCAAGAAGAAATTTGAGAGCATCCTTGAAGTTTTGATCATTGGCTTTGCTGATCAGATAATAACGCTTGGCATTGGTTCCCCTGATAGCCTGAAGATGGAACAAATCCATGATAATACTTGTAAAATTCTTAGCGTCCAATTTGATCCTCCTTCTTGATCAAAACTTCATAGCAGTTTTCCATTTCCGCAGCGGCCTGGCGGAAAAGACTTTCATATCTGGCAATCTGATCATCCAGAAACTGGCGTTCTCTATAGAATGATTGAACAACATTCCGATAATTGTTCATGTTGGTTTTAGCCTGAACCAGACGGATCCTGGCTTTCTTTTTAGTCATCTTTTTCTCCAGAAAACCGGCATGGAATAGACTCCATGCCGGACATTTCAAGTTTATCCCCGGTTCGCATATCCATCAAACTGAGGCTCTTCCTTGTCCAGATCCGGAATACAGTTGAAGAGCGCCCTGCGGAGCACATCAAACTGACCATCGTTCAAGGACCCCCGATCCTTCTTTTCTTCCAGATCCTTGATCATCTTGTACACCAGTTTCCTGGCTTGGGTTCTGTTCATCATAATTAGGCCGCCTTCTTGTTAAACCGGATCCAGGTGTCCATGAAAGAGTCAATCTGATTCTCACCGGATTCCCAGGGTCCAAAATCAGGACACCCCGAATAGGATCTTACAACGCGGAACTCTTCCACGCCATTATTATCAAGTCTGGACTGAAGACTCACCAGCAGCTTTCCCTTGACGCCTGGAAGCTTCACCTTGAAACTGTCGATTACCTTAACCATCTGTTTCTCTCCTTACATATAATATGTAAGAAAACTGGAAAGAAAGTTCAAAAACCAGATCTGCAGGAGTCCCGGGCGATCCGGCGGAGAGCCGGGGATTATTATTATCAAATTTAAATTTAGAGGCACCCGGAGGGTGCCTTCACTAGACCTATTATGTTTAAAGAAAGCACCCACCTGCGGTGGGCTGCTTCAAAATTCAATTTGGATAATTGAAATTCTACAGGATCGCCGGGCACTCCTGCAGATCTGGTTTTAACTAAATAAATATGACAAAAATATTCCAGGAATGCTATAAAATCAGATTACGCGAAGGAAACCAATGGATAAGAGCGGCCGGATTGGTTTCAGGAAATCCAAGTCTGATAGCTTTGAGTCATGTTCCATCTGAAGTGGATAATCCTCCAATAGATGAATTTAAAATTCCGGACAAACAAAAAACCAGCCACTGGTCTGGATCTAATATAGATTCGAGCATGCTAAAAATCTGGAAAAGTATGTACGATAAAGGGGTTGATCTAAAGGATGAAGCGATAGATCAGTTGAAACAAGCCGGAATGATATAAAAATGAGCGATAGTGTATTATCTACAGCCAAAGGACTTGGCGTAACAAAGACCGGACAGTTTGATTTTGATAAAACTGGGTATATCCAGGTACTCAACAGGTTTCAATCTGATGGTATTGACTACTTATGGGATCTGGAAACACAATCTCAAAATTTATTCTATGTTGGCGAATTTGTTGAAGCTGGAGAATCAGCCCAAAACTATAGACGCCCGTTCTGGAATGCCTGCTATCGTATTAAAAGCTTGACATTATCCGGCCCCAGTTTTACCTATAAAATGAGCCCTATTACTAAGATACCTAATCTGGAGTCAGTAAATTATCCGCAGGAAGTAACCATTGAATGGATTGAAGATGTGTACCATAGCGTTCAAAAATACCATTCAGATTGGATGAGCCGCTGGTATAACCGTCAGTATGATGTACTCCGCTGTGGTCTCCAGGGGAAATTTCGGAGGTGTACAGTTATTGCTTTCCACTATGTAAACGGCCGGGAAGCTAACGATTATAACATTATAGAGGTGCCGGAAGTTCAACCAATCTTTGCTCTTCAGATCGGAGGAATGTGTCCAACCAATATGGGTGATTTTAAATTCGATTATGGGGCTGATCAAAATGATCAACCTGTGTCAATTAAATATAATATAGCTCGAGCTGCTATCTATTACAATCAGGATCTGGCAGCAAATGCGGCTACCAAAGATCTTATATGGCAGGATGGTATTCCTCCATCAGCAACATACGATTATGCCAAAGTATGGAGCCCAACCAATTTTGAACAGGACCAAGGCAGGGAAACTGGTAATGACCAGGAGCTTGAAAAGCTGAGGACTGTGAAACAGGTAACGAGTTATATTGTGGATGAGGCATCGGTTGGATAATGTAACCTTAATCTCACGCTATATCGTTTTGCTGCAAAACAGGTCAAGAGTACAAAAAATTTCATTTTTCTTTTGCAACAGATTAAGGCTCATATCGGAAACCTTTAGATTTTTTGTGATACAATCTATATATTCTATATATACTGTTATATATAGAAATTATGCTTTCTTCTAATCTGAAACTCACTTTTCTTCCTCATAGTACCTGAACATTTCCGATAATAGTCTACGCCATATGGCTCTATGAGACCTATAGAGATTGATTTCCGCCAGTTCTGTTTTGGAGAACCAATCAGGATGATCCATTATAGATATGGACTTAATTGCTTCTTGAACATTGAATCCTTTTTCTTCAAGGATTCTTGCATAATCTTTGGCATGGGCATCTACTTCTTGATGAAGCATTTTTCTTTGTGAAGGCGTCAGCTTTTCATTTTTGAACGCTTTGAATCTTTCTTTTCTTTGTTCTTGTGAAGGTTTGCCAGAATTACCTTGTTGATAATGGTACAACTCGTGAAATATATATCTTTTCACCTCAACAGCAACTTCATCTGGGTTAAGCTGATCAGCCTGTTCATTCAGAAAAAGGTGTATTGTGTTGGTAACTTCATCGTAAGCGGCATCATCTACAACCGTAAAATCATCCAAAGGTTCTAAATATAAAACTACATTCCATTTTTCTTGAATGTAACTCATTTTGATAGGATCCGCAGTGAATAAATAATGAACCAAATCATCAACCCAATCTAAATCCGGTTTTTTGTAAGCTTCCCGCAGAAGACTGAAAATGGTTTTGTTGCGTTCTATTTCCTGTTCTTCTCTTCTGGTGAACAATTATATTCTTCCTTGGATCTGAAGAGACCCATCAGTTACATCAATCTGGCAGACACTAATCTGAATTCCTGGAATTATTTTTATTTTATTAAGGATATAATTGGCATCGGCAGCTATGGCTTCCTGGTCAACTTCCTGCGAAATCCAGGCATCAACTGTGTATTTGAATAGGAAATCTATAAAAGCCTGGTTATTCTCCAGAACCGTATCACACTGACCTGTATCACGCCGGTACATTGAAGTAGATCCAAGAAGCTCAATAAGCGCCACTTCCGACAATGGAATCAGCGTATTGGTTACTGTCTGAACCTTATCACCAACAATCTTTGGTATTGAGGCAATCTGCTGATAATTACCCTGCTGAAATTGTATATTAACTTCTCCGGTAGGAGAAATAGCATTAAATTGCCCATCACTGATTCCTACTGAATCTACCGGAATTTGACCATCAGCTATTGGAACGTGCTGCTCATCAGCGATTGCCGGAATTGATTCCGGCGTTATAGGAGTTCCATCATCTGCCGCAAGAATCTGGTTTTCAGCATTTTCCTGAGCGTCTTCTAAATCTTTAGTTTTTTTATCGGCCATTATCAATTAGTTAAGGACATACCATCCTGATCAATCTTTCCTTCTTCCACGCGTCTCCAGAAAGATTCATCCCATTGAGAAGGTCTTAAACCTACATTTGAAGCTAAATCTCCATGTTCGCCTGGCCAGTGATGGGCTGTTACTTCCCAACCTTCTCTTTTGTCTTTTTCTATTTCTTTATAGAAATTGTCCTTCAACTTCTCAGCCGTCCATGTCATTATTTTGGCGTAGTCTCTCATGGAAGGGGCTACGCCGTACGCTTTTTCCATGTGATCCAGCAACCCTATTCCCTCCCTGAAGGCGGAGTAAATAAGGCTGTCGCCCTCCAGTTCCCGGCTGTTTGCAGGAGTTACCGGTTCAGCTTCGTGACCTTTCCAGGCGGCTTTTTTCTGTAGGTATTCGTACTTCAGTTCTTCGCGCCATTCGCTCTTGTCGAAAGTTTTAATTTTTTCTGGCATTTTAACCTTCACACTTATTTTTGTGAGCTTTTTTGCATAATTGTTTCACCTGTTTCATCCTGGATGGATTATTAGACCATTCTCTCAAAATGATTTGTAGATACTCGCAGGAAGGTGGACAATCCGGAACTATTGATATGCTATATATCATCTTAATCTCCTTGAAACAAATTGAACCCAATAGTCTTGAAATGGTTTTTGATTCTTTCTTCAGCTATATCACAGTACTCTTTGCTGATCTCGATTCCTATATAATTTCTGTTCAATTTTTTAGCCGCTATGCACGTAGTTCCACTACCGGCAAAAGGATCCAAAACTATATCTTCTTTGTTGCTCCAACTATAGATGTGGTCCTCGGCCATTTTTAGCGGAAACGCGGCCGGGTGCTTTATTCCGTATTCAACACTATTACCTCCTCCTACGGTATATTCCCAAACATTATTAATTTTTACTTCTTCCTTGATCTGAATTAACTTCTTGTTGAACGAACCATCAGCCGACCTCACAAAGGATCTTATTCTTTCGGTTCTTTTGTCATTGTGCTTGTTTCTTCTCTGTGTTATTATAGGGTTGAAAGTCTTGGGCTTGCCTTTGCTGAAAACAAACATATATTCAAAAGCCTGATAATAGCGGTTGCTTCCTCCTACCGGTGGAGGGTTATCTTTCTTATATATCATGGTGTCGTGCAATTTAAAACCATTAGACATGAAATATAATGCCTGCTTGAAACTGGTTCCGGTTTCTCCTCCGTCAACTGTTTGATCTGATACTACCCAGACAATCACTCCACCCGGTTTTAGTGTCCTCCATAATTGTTTGACAATACCCTCAAAATCGAAATCGAACCCATTATATTGTCTAAGGTTATCGTACGGCGGAGAAGTCAAAACCATATCAAAATAATCGTTGGAATAACTTTTCAGAATGTCCACATTATTTCCACAAATTATTTCGTTCATTTGCAGCCATCTATCAGATTTAAAATTTGATTCATCATATCAGCTTCCCCGGAAATTGCCGCCCAGAATTCTGAACCAATAAGAATTTCTTTCGGGTCAAAGTACTTGTTTCCGCAGATTAATTGATCCAAGAATCTTTGTTTGTTGGTGTCAGTAGGTGAGGATCCTGTAGGATCAAATGGAAAACACAGTTTGAATTTGATGGGCTTGTCAGGAAAGCGCCAGAACAAACCGGCCTTTGCGCAAAGAATTTTCTCTTTGTGTTCGCGAAGACCTTCCTTGTTTGGATGCGTGTTTTTGATTTCTAACGCGCATATTGATGCTTCCGTTCTGAATAAAACATCAAAGCTTAATTCTCTGCATGGAATTCTTTTTGAGATGTCCTCTTTTTGAAAGATTTGTTCATCTTCTCTTTTTAAATTTGGTCTGGTGTCCTTGTCATAGAAAGTCATAATAGACTGGATAGCATTATGCTGTCTTTCAGTTATTTCCAGTAGATTATTTTTTGATTTTGTGAAAGAAACTTTTCTGCCTTGAGTGAGAATTCTGGTCACATTCTCGAAAAATGATGATCCCAGTGAAGTTTTCAGCCCGATGATAGTTGAGCAATGATTTTTAAATTCTAGTGGAATTTCCAGTTTTTCCAGAAACAGATCAGTGAAAGGATCATTTCTGTATCTAGGAATGAATTCAGATCTTCTGGAGACTGTTTTTCTGATCTCGCGAATAATTTGGTCTTTTTGGTCATCAGTCATTCAGGTCATCCTTAAATTCTATATATGGAAAGTACTTCTGAATATGATTCCAAAACCCGTTGGAGTAGTCGCTGTACTCAAAAGCCTTAATTTCGTCCTCGCCAAATATATTAACCAGTTCTGAAACTATTCTTTTTCCTAGCCCGGTGCCCCGATCCTTTTTTGAGATCACCAGATTATTAACATGAAGCACGAACTTGGCGTCGGATTCATCTGTCGTGTCCAGCTGAATAATGATGAACAGTCCGCTGTCGGAATTTGGATCCGCATAGTCAAATTCGTAATCGGCATTTTCACAGGCCGAGATTGCCGGATCCGGTTCCGGAGCCAGTATTTTGCAGTGCCAGCCAAGAGACTGAAAAAATTTCTTGGCTTTCTGGAGCTTGGCCGCTGTTTCAAATAAGCAATTTTCTATTTTCATTTGAATTCTTCCTCCAGTTCTTCTTGAGATACTGAAAATTCTTTTTTGAATTTGAATTCAGGTACTATCAGTTTGTATTTTCTCAGGTGAACATCTCTTTTGTCCTCATTATCGTAGCCTTCATCAGAAAAAACATTTTCCATTATGGATAGAACAGTAGGGGTTCTGATTATGTTTAAATCCCTGATGACATTTCTGAACTCGAATTCTTTTGGTTCCTGCTCCTCAAAAATTATTTCTTCCAGCCGCCTGTTGAATCTGGATATATTTCCACAGATCCTGTCCAGTTCAGAATTGTACACTCTTCCTGCTTCAGTAGATTCCAGCAGTTTGTGGATGGACATTGAATGGATTGTCTCAACAAAATCCCTGAAAAGCTCAAACTGTTTTCTGAGTATGTCATCTATTTCAGCCATGCAGATCTAGTTAGCTGTTTGGAGGAATCCATCTAATCTCTGTCGCTCCAACATGACTTCTTCTCCATACAAACCAGGCATAGCATCTAGCTCCCTTGTTGGCAAAAACACCGCCTGTTCCATCACCGCATCCCTGTCTGGAGCTGTGTACATAAACATATTGAGGCGGCCATTTTTTGTGCGCCAGATAACGCTTCTTTCCCTCAAGATATGTCAATGGAAGATAGAGGATCAGTCTATCTTCCAGATCCATTATGTTATAGAAATGATCATGAACTTCGTCAAGAATGTTATAGGGAGGATTAGTGATGATCACTGAAGATTCTGTTTTCCTAGTGGTGAAGAAGTCTTTCACGGTTGCGTCGGGGCAGCCACGATCCATTATATCGGAGGCAATTACCTTATATCCTCTTTTTCTTAACGGGGTCACAATGCCCTTACCATCTCCGCACATTGGCTCCCAGATAGGAACCTGGAACCTGAATCCGTCTTTTTCTATTTCATCCAAAAAAGCATTGGTGCTGTCAGGATGCGTAGGGTAGAAATCGTGATCCGGATGGTCTTCCTGCTTTTTCAGCCTCTGCGGCCTAAACCCTGATGGTGATTTTCTGCTCATGTTTCTTCTCCTGTTTCTTCATTTGTTTCATCAATACAATTTATTTTGAAGGTGGGGCCATTAAACCAGACATTCAGCTTGCCAAGCTCCCCGGAATTCTGTTTCAGCACCATTACTTCCATCAGATCAGATCCTGTCTTTTCATCGACAAATTCCGTCATCAGTTCTTTTTTGTCTTCTTCCGTCAGTTCTTTCAAAAACTGATCTACATAGTGCTTTGTTCTGTGAGTACCTATTACCCACCTGGCTCTTTCCTCAAAAGCTTTGGCATTTTTAATCTGGTTGATTGTCGGTCGCAACTTCTTTATATCTTCCAGATCATTTACTTTTTCATCAGCCCCTCGGTTTAGCTGGACAACGCCGACAGCGTGAATTCCAAGCTCCTTACACATAGCCGATAATTTATTGACACCTTGCTCCATAGTAAAGGCGCTGTTTTGGCCAGACACATTTTTTGTAAAATCAGACACCATGCTTAAAAGGTCGATAAATACTATACAATAAGTCTGTCCAATATCCTGCTGGAATTTCTTCACCAGCTTTTTTATATCGGCCAGCGATAATGATGGAGACTCACTAAACCTGAAATTCTTGTTATCATCGAGAATCTTTTTTTCGGCTTCAATAAGACTCCTCATCTGATCAAATTCGTCTGAATCTTCCGGATGGGCAAAAGCCTGATAAGGATAATCAGTTCTGATTGCCATTAACCTGTCCATTGTATTTATCAGCCCCATCTCCAATGAAAAGTACATACAAGGAACTTCACGGTTGATTAATGTTGATATAAGGCCGAGGCAGAGAGCGGATTTCCCCGAACCGGAGCGCGAAGCAATCAATCCAAAATCTCCCGGCGTGGGGCCATCGGTAACAAGACGATCCAAAAAGCTGTAAAACTGAAACTGTTTGCCGTTTCTTCTATGCTTTGTTTTTTCAAGATAAGCGTCAGTCCATTGTGGAAGCGTATAAACCGTATTGACGCTTGTTTCAACCCCGGCTATTGATGATTCGGCTTCGCCGATAAGATCCTTTACTTCTTTAACTGTGTTTTCATCCAAAACTGAAGCTTCTCTGATCTTGGCCATTGCGGCATCCAGATTTTGGATGGTCAGTCTTCGTTTCTGACAATCTTTTAGTTGGTCAATCAGAGCATTAAGATCCGCTTTCTGGGTGTAAGGAATGGAATAAAGTTCGTCAATGGTTGATCTGTTATAGTCCATATCCTTGGATATAAACTTTGTTATCAGAGACTCGGCATTGATTTCGCTTTTTGAATCAACCAGTTCCTGAATTGATTGGAAGACCGATTTTGTTTTCTTGAAGTTGAACAGACCTTCATTGATGCGCTGATCCTCAAGAAATTCCGGCTGGGCAATCAATGCTCTTAATATATTATGCTCGGCAAATATGTCAATCTTGTTGACATCGGCCAATAACTGCGGTGAGCTCATTTTACCTTCTTTGGATACAATCCTTTGTACTTCCAGTCCAATTCTTCTTTTTCCTGAATTGTCATATTGGGTTTCCTGGAGGTCTCTTGTAATGAATTCCAGTCAGGCTCCCAGTCCTTAAATTCCAGTGATTCCATTATTCTGAACGCGTCGTTTCTGAATAACCCCAAGCCTGGGTTCTTGTTGGGATTTTTTTTATCCTCTTTGTCAGTTTCAAAATTCAAAAAACCATCACAGGAAAATTCTCCATATTTGATCGACTTGATTGTTTTGATCAATTTATCCCTGCTGGCTGAATCAGCATCAAAACCCTTAAATTCTCCGGTTTCCCAGATATAGAAATCCAACGAGCTTAAGCGCTTAATCTGATCTATTGTTATACCAGGCAAAATTTCTTTGATTAGTGCTTGATCCATTGCCGATCTGGCATTGAATATATGGAGGTATTTGTTGAGTTTCACGCGATAGAGAATTCCTGGCGTATTCTCATCTTTCCAGCAATAGTGAAGAGCCAATGACTTGAAAGGCGTCAGCCATATTACAGGTGTGCTGGTGTATTTTGTAGATAATGGCAATGATGACACTTTTTTGTCGTATTTTGTTCCTATCCAATAAGCCCGCGAGGTCGTATATAATTGCTCACGGATCCTTAGCTGATAGCACTCCTCAAACAGCTTCATTTCTCAAATTCACCCCAAGGCTGGGGTCTGTCAGTAATAGAATTATATTCTAAATCTCCAAGCAACCGAATGATCCTGGTGTTTTGATTTTCTATAGTCCGTATATTAACGGCATTTGCGCAGGTTTGAAGGGATAGAATCAGGAAAAATAGAAATAGAAAAAAGTATTTCATTCCTTCAGATTAACCTCAAAAAAAGCCCCTAGATTTTTCTAGGGGCTCAGTATATCTACAGAGGCTTAGATCTAGAGATGCCTAGTTTTTACAGGCACATTCCTTTTTTGATTCCTCAATCTTGAGAGGTTCTTTTCTTTCCCCAAAGAGAGAAATCTTCTTGGGTTTTACCGCTTCAAGCGGAGAGATCCTAATTACAAGAAGACCATCCTCGAAAGAAACTTTGGTTGTTTGTGTATCGTAGAAACGGGTATCAATGCGGAAACTAATCTCGGTCTTGTCAGGAATCTTGATGCCTTTTTGAATATAGGCAATGTCCTTGCTTTCCGTCCCCGAAGGCTGTTCCTTGTTGATGAAGATTTTCAGACGGTCATCATCAAATTCTACAAAAAGATCATCTTTCTTGTAGCCGGCAAGAGCACATCTGATCTCAAGGTCTTTGGTTTCCTTAAAAATCCTTATATCAGAAGGGGGAAAGTTTTGGGAGGTGATACTTGAATTCATTCTGGAAGGTTCCAGAATGTCAGCAAATAATTTATCGAATGAGTCGAAAATGTCGCTCCAAACGAAACCGTTGTCCACGCCTCGGCGCTGGTATATATTCATATAATTCTCCTTTCGGCAAGATGCATATATGGTGCCTCTGACCCATCATACTTTTCTTCCGTGGTTATATAGTTATATTAACTTTTTGCGACCTTGTACACAAAAATTGGTTCTTTCATTCTCATAGGTTTCACATTTTCTTTTTTCTCCATATCCAGCTTCTGACACTGATAGCCGTTGAGTTTTTTGTTTTTGATGTAATCATCGTACACCGGCTCAAATGGATTACCTTTCACGCAATCCCACTGGATCTCGCCATATTGCTCGATCAGATTATTGAACATTGTGAACGCGTCAAATCTGGTCAATCCTTTTTCCCAGCTGAACATATGAATACTTTCAGGCTTGCCATCTATCAGATAATAACCACAATAACCAATAAGATTTCCATCATCATTTTCCACAAAAAAGCTGTGGCACATTGGATCCTGAACCGTATGTTTAATGTGAGTCCATAGGTTCATTTTGCTGTTATTGGAGAGGGCGGGCCAAAACAGAAATTTGTACTCCGGGAATTCTGACATTATTGGTTTTGTCAGTTTGTCCATTAGATTCGGATCGGCTTCGCATTGATCAACTATTCTTTTCATGGTCTTTTCTGTTGCCTCAATTCTCCGCTCTTGGAGCTGATCAAATTCTTTGCTGAAAAGACTGAATTTCAGAGATTCTCGCAAAAGTTCATCTGGTGAACAGATTTTCAAGAACCGCATCAATCCATTCTTTTGATCTTGTAGTCAGCCGTCTCAGCATCCTTTAAAGAATAGCACAGCCCTTCCTCATAGGCATTGGGGCCGTCTCCGGCATTGCGTAATTCAAACAGATGGACAATCTTGTATTTTTCAAGGTTCTTTTTAATTTCCTGGAATTCCTCGGAATCTTCTATTTCCTGCTCAAGGCGTTTATAATGTTCTTCTTTGGAAATATGTTCTCCCATTTTGAAGTACAATCTTTCATTGTAGGGGTACTCTTTGATGTACTGATCGTGGTACTCTTTTGCCGATTTATAGCTTCGTACAGGATAATCTATATTAGACTCAAAGCAGTTGTTGATCAAATCCTCTTTAATACACCTAACATATTCTGATGCCTGGGAATTATCAAGCTCCATTATATCATCGTACTTGACAACAAAAAATTCGGATAATTCCATGTCAGGTTCATTACACGCCAGAATGAAGCTGCTACTGCTGCTGTTGCTCACCCAACCTGTTCGGACTTTCAAATATATTCTCCTTTGTTGACTTCCTCACTGAAAACCAGATCACCCATTTTGCAACTGAACAGATGAAGATCCGGGCGCCTGTTCATCTTTTCTATTTTGTACTGACCACAGTACCAGTTTTTGAAATTCACAATCTTTGGACTGGTCACGGCTTCAGAAATCTGACTCCCATCTAGTTGCCTGATTCCGATTGTGTTATCATTGAGGATCAGATGACCGGCATAGATGTTCTGTCCTTTTTTGTATACCAGTACATCAAAAGCATCAGTTTGCCAAGCTCTGCTTTCCATATAACAAATTAGTTTCAGATGCTGGTCTGTTCCTAGAGGAAAAGCAAAGCCCCATAAGATTATGTCAACCGGAAGGGTTTCCGGGTTTTTCATTCTTAATTTCTCCTATATAGACCCAACACTCGATTGGCTCCAGTACTTTTCTGACAGCGTACTGCTTGGGGTTGATTTGAATTTTCTCCTCTCTTTCGGCAAACGCCTTGATTGGCTTCCACAGCTTAGGATCCATAATTATCCATTGGGCACCGATATGTCCTGATTATGTCATCTCTGAAAGGCTTTCTGAATGGACAACCGCCACAATCATCAGTTGGACTGAAAATTCCCCACTGGAGATTGCACCAGATCACCTTGAAAAAGAAATTTCTAATCCACCGAATAAGCATATCTAAACGCCTCCACCGCCATTTCTTCCCCAACTATATTGGCAACGCTTTTGAAAAACTTCAGTTCGTGAGCGTTGAATATGTTCTTGAGATCACCTATTGAAACCAACCCACCCTCTGAAGCGTAATTGACAAGATGATCAGACATAGCTTTGGTTTCGGCCGGGTATGACCAGATTAACTCCATCAATCGGTTGTACTTGTTCAAAGGAGCTTCGGGATCATCAGCTTTCTCGGCGAGATGCTTGTTAATAACGCCGACAACTTCAGCCAGGGTTTCATCATCAATGTTGTCAATTTCATCGTCTGTCCAGTCGGCATTTTTGAGGACTTCCCTGATAAATTCCCAGGAGGATTGATCATCCAGTATTATCTGATTCACAGAAAATCTCCATAGTTGACTTCGTACCTGTTTTTCATGGATTCAGACTTCATAGCCTCAACCAGAAACCGTTTGATCATCATCATGTTGAGGTCATAGGTCTTCCCGGAAATTCCCAGCATCTTGCAAATCTTACCCTTTCCATCGCCCTTGTTTTTATAGGCCAGCAGGATCTTTTGCTTTGCCGTCAGTTTGGACTTCATGGACTTGATACTGTTCCAAAAGATTTCTTTCCTCATCTTGTTATCAAAAGAATCTTCTGTCTGGTTTACTCCGGATCTGGAAATTTCCTGATCAATAATGGAAATTTCCTCATCATCCTGATTGTAACACAGCATGGATTTTGACTTACTGTCCTTAATGAACTCATGGATAATGTCCCGGTTCATGGATCGCCAATATCCCCACAACTGAATGTACAACTTCCAGTTTTCAATATGAGCCGAATCCTTCGGACGGATACTGTTCATCGCGTTGATAAACTTTTCCCAGGCGCAGGAATCGTACTCGTCAATATATTCCTGCATCCTCATCTTGTTGGACATGGCGCACCGGATCAGCTCATGTTTCATTTTATTGCGCAATGCGGCGTATCTATCCCACATCTGGTGGAGAGCTTTGTTGCTCTCCTCGGATCCAGGATCCAGCTGGTATCTTTTCACCAGCTCCATATCGCTGATTTCATATTTTTTTGCCCGCGGCATTGTTATCCCCTTATCTCCATTGTGTAGTTTTCAATCTCGGCTCCATAATCGGAATCATCGTCCTTTCCAATAATACAAGCCGATACCTCGCCTTCGTACGCCCTGATTGAAGCATTGTTTTTCTCTCAGAAGCTTGACAATGGCTTCCGCCAGTTCTTTGCTAGTCATTGAATTCTACCCACTCCTTTTTAATCTTGGTTTCAATCTCTTCGGCCACAATCTCGTGCTCGGCCGAAGATGCTTCTTTTTTCTCCGCCGGCTTGTTTGCCTTTACCTGCTTTTTGATTTTCACCTCTGAAGCCACAATCTTTTTTTGTATCGTATACAGCTTCTTCCTGACGGTGTTGATATAATCATCGTTGAATATATCATTATGAAGCAGGGCGTACACCAGAGAAAACACGCTGGAATCTCTGGATATAAAATCCCGGAAAAGATCCTCGTTCTCCTCCAGCCATTTCAGATTATCCGGATCCTTTACAAAAGGAACATTAAAAGGCGCTGTCTTCATTTAGGTCTCCTTCCAAAAAAGTCAAGCATCCACCAGGTGAATACCACCAGGCTAACAATATATAAAAAATTAAAACTCAATTTTCACATCCTTGAACTGCTCCAAAGCATCGAAAACCTTTTTCTGGTTGGGGGATCCGGGGATCGCCTTGAAACCCAAAGATTGCAGCTTCATCTTCTTGATCATCGGGGTTTTGTCCGAATCCAGGATCCTGGTGATGGCGGTTTCAATCTTCACCTTATTCCTCCTCCACAAAATCTTTGGTGTCAATAAGGATCACGGTAACTCCAGCTTTGGATTCCTGATAATTCTTGTATTTCTCGGCGTCTTCGTACCGGACGAAGTTCTTTTCCCATTTAACGCCGACATCGTTCTGACATTTTACAGTGTACATTTTCATTTCCTCCTTACATAAATATGTAAGAATTCCGGAAGAAAAGTTCAATTCGGGATCATTTGAAAAAAAAATGGATTTAGATAGGCTTTTTGAGGAAGTATATAGTAGCTATGGAAAACCCAGGATTAGAGAGGGTTTAACAAAGGATCTTGGTCAGGCTATATCTGAACTGGAAGGATTCGCGTTCATGCATGATGTAATCTTCAACAATGGCATCACCAAAGAAGAACAAAGATATATAGAACGCGTTATTAAGATCTTGCAAGAGATCAAAGACAGAAACGACCTTCATGTCTAGTCTCGGTTAATATAGAAACTGGCTGGAAAGAAGATCCATGAACCGACGAGGCGGCAGCGGCCTCATTCCGTTTTAGTTACCGCGGCCTTTGGACTCTCGACTCAGGTGGATATGATAAGGATCGTCTGCGGATCATATCTTGGAGGTGCGATTCCTCCTCCGGCCAGTTCTCAATAAAGGAGATTAAAATGAAAATCAGAACAGGCTGGGTATCCAATTCATCCTCCAGTTCATTTATCCTCTGCGGAGTTGCGTTACCATGCAGTTGTATTGATGACAATGCCGAAGAGTTAAAAGAATTCTTCACGGATCAGGTCTACCAGGAACTGGTGGATAATAAATGGGATTTGTACTCTGTTGCTGAAGATCACGGACTTCAACTGGAGTACGATGACAATGAGGGTGAATATATAGGTATTTTTCCTCCTTTTGATCAGGACGAAATGACATTCGGAAAATGCCGGGAACTGGCAACTGAATCAATCAACAAGGTTCTAAGGAAGCCTGGTCAGTTATCGGCTGATTTTATCGTAGGATGTAACTACTCTTGAAGTCTATCAAATATAAATGCCCTAGATGTAACCGCGAATTCTCTGTTGAATTCGCGGTAAATGATCCTGTTCCAAATAACTTTGAGTGCGGATGTGATAATCTTGGAACCTGTGCCAACAGGGTCTTCGGGGGAATGTCTATATCCATAGACAAGGAAGAAGATACTGTCAGCTTTGCTATTGAAAAAATGAAGTGGGCTAAAGGAAAAATTTAGAAACTAATTTCCTACTATGGAAGCAGTTTTCTCAAGGTTAATGGATACCACAGCTGGAGTTATAATTGTTGGAATTATACTGACAATTATTATAGCTTCCTGTAGTTTTGTTGTGCTTCCACGATTACTGGATATACTGAAAAACAGAAAAATAAAAGCCGGTCCAATTGAGATCGGAGACTCTACCAACCCCACCCCTCCCTCTAAAGAACCGGAAAAACAGGCAAGTTTACCTCCAGTAATGGAACAAACAATTATTGCTAATACCATTAATGGAACATCAGAACTGCTGGATTTTGAAAATATGTTTGTGAAGCAGATGATCGAAATTGAGCGCAACTTTTATAGAGAAATAGAATTCAGCTATAACAAGTCAATAATGGACGCCGTAATGAAAATTCATCTGTTGAGCGACGACAAAATAGATGAAAATATAAAAAATGATACTACCTTGACAGAGGATTTATTAGCTCTTGTAGATCTGATTATCGAAAAGGAAGTCAGGAAGAGTTTTATTCCGGTAATGGATGATATAAAGCTGCAGCTGGAAAAAGGAATAATAGACACCAATAATTACCCTAATTTCAGGGACAGAATAATCAACAGCATGCTGACCCGCACAAAAGAATACCCAAAAATAAGCCGGGACATTATATCAAACATTATAAAAACAGAGATAAAAGATACTATACTGAAAATTCTGGTTGATTTTATTGAGGAGTATAAGGACTTTTCAGAAGATAAAAAGAAAAAAGTTGACGAAGCTCAAACTACCAGAATGAAACAGCTGGACATAATAATTGATAAATTAAGAAGCAGGATTAGCAGTAAATGACGGAAATTTTTAATATAAGCACACATATTATATTAATTTGTATCCTCACAACCGGAATAATATATTTTATATCCAAGAATTTCAAGAACAAACAATTTTTCTTCAACAACTGCTTTCTTTATCTCAGCTATCTTCTATTTATTATATACCACATAAGTTCTGTTATCCAAGATATACCCGAAACCTTCAGTTTATTCTGCATGATAGGAGGGTGTATCTATCTAAATAAATTCTTTGTCGGAGTTATCAGCTCCAGGGGCAACAAGCTGTTTGATAAATTTAATTTTTATATATCGCAATTTCTAATAGTTGTTTTTACTTATTTCCTGATACGAGACCACACTTTTAACCTGCAGAATAATAGCAATAATATATTGATTGATATAATAATAAATGGCATTACTGTTCTGATAATAATAGTAAACATCTTTTATTTACGATACTCCTTGAAGATAGAGCATTTTAGATCTTTTAGTTTTTGTCTGATACTAATGATCATAAACTGTGTATTACAGTTGCTACCTTCAGTAGTCTCATTTACTGGTCATCTTTTAAATTTATTGTTTTCAGTTCCATTATATGTTTTAATAATGAATTGCTATAATAACTTGAACAACTATGAATTATCTCATTCTTGGGAGGTTGGGAATTGAGTTTTATATTAATACTACTAAGCCCTATACCATTGTATTTTTTAGCACGGTTATCTTTCGAGTACTTTTACGATGGCGCTGACCGCCGCGTTGCCACAACCAGTGGCCTGTTTGCTCTGGTAAGCGCTGTATGTATACTACATTCCTGGGCTCTGAAGGATGGTTCAAACATTTATATAGAATATATTACAGCCTGGATGATGTTTTTAATACCTTTTACCAGTCTGAAAAATGTTATTCTCTTCTCAAAATACCAAAGGTTTTCAAAAAATACCAGATGTGTCCTGTTTCTGCTGCTACAGCTTTTCTATGTGGCTTTTATATTCAATATATTATTATATCCGATCAATCAAACTCAAATGGTTCAAGGGATATCAGACATAGTGAATTTATCCGTGATACTGGACAGAAAATTATTTTTAATTATTAACAGCTCCAATTTTTTCATCTCATTATTACTGGTGGTAATTTCCTGGCTGTCGAAAAGAAAGTTAAAAACAATAATAATTCACGGATTATACGCACTGACAATGCTGTCTTTGCTACTGTCAACTATTTTTATTGTAGGCCCCAACTTAGCTGTTGCTATCTATTTGATGTGTATTGTTTCTGTCTTTCTGATGATATGGAGAAAATATGATGATATAATGAAGGAAGCCAAATATGTTTCAGTATTATATGATGATGTAATTAAGTTGATGAAGTTTCTCAAAAAATCCCCGAATTTTAAAAACAATAGATTGAAAATAAAAAGGCTTGTCAGTATTTTCAGCAGCAATAACAAACTATCACAGGCAGTTCTTTCAAGCCCAAGCTTTACCAGAAAAGACAGAGATCTTAAAAATTATCTCCGTGAAAAACTTATTGAAGCTTCTTGAAAAAGACTTTTGAGAACATTTCCCGGATTTCTTCTTTATCTTCCTCAAAAAGTTCCTCGGTTTTTCCAAGAGTAGGAACATCCGATTTTACTGGCGTCAGCTGCCAGCAATTAGTATTGTTATCATTATACCATTTAACCGGAAAGTCCTGACCAAATATATTTAATATATTTTTTGCCATATATGGAATATATGGAATTCTTTGCCTATCTATTGTGGAATTAATGCGGAAAACAGAAGCGTATTTTTTTATTGCCCATAAAGACTCACTTATATCCATATTCTCCAGTCTAAATTTAAAATCACAGTTGACAAAATCTATCAGATGGTTCTTCAGCAGAAATTTCAGTTTTTTTGGATGAGACCCATTTGTGTACAATGCTGTCTTCAGACCCATCTTTTGTATCTTCCATATAATCATCAATAAAAGAGAAAAATTCATATCCAGAGCTTCACCACCGCTGATAGTAACATATTCCACCGTATTGAATTTTTTATTGGTTTTTGTATTGATCACTGATAATTGATCAATTTTTTTACATAATTGTTTGAAAGTCAGATCCTGATCATTTTCGTAGCTGTTTGTTAGTAAATCAAGATTGTAGCAATAATTACATTTCTGTCCATAAATCCCTCTACAACCTTTTACAAAAATAATAGCCGTATTACCAAGAGGGCAGTCTACCATTGAGAAAGAAACAAAACGAAAATACTGTTTCATTATTTCGCAATTATATCATCACGTATACCGTGATGATACCTCCTTTAAGGCGCTTCACAGCACCCGATTTTCTACTTCACAAAATCAGGCAGCAAGGGCTAACGCCGCAAGGCGTTCACCCGGCCCCAAATGATTTTCCATAGACTTTTTAAGTTCCTGGTTCGCTACCAGTAATCTTTTCTTCGCAATTATACCCTCACGTATACAACGTGAAAATACTCGTTAAGCCGCCTCACGGCAGCTCGTTTCCTGCTTCAATGAAGCAGGCGGCAAGGGCTAACGCCGCAAGGCGTTCACCCGGCCCCATATAATTCTCCACAGGCTTAAAATCCCGACTCGCTATCGGTATAGTTTTTTGCGCCTCCTGTTTTATATTAACAGCGGCATTATGATCTCGATTATGTTCTTTCCCGCATTTTGGACAGATCCATTTTCTGTCCAACAACTTTAGGTCTTTTTTCTGAAAACCACAGCAACTGCATATTTGAGAACTTGGAAAATATCTCCCAACTTTTACAACTTGACAATTATTTTCATTCTTACTTGCTTTCCACTGAAGTTTGTTTATAAATGTCGCCCAAGCTGTGTCTGTGAACTTAACCCCACCCTAAAGGGTGGGATCTTCCTACTTCGCTCACCGAGTTTAGATCATCCGACAATGCCGAATTCACCAGGGACTCAATGTCCATAGGCGTTAATTTGGTGCGTCCCGCACCTATTTTTCTTGATCGCTTTCATTCCCCACCTTAAAAGGTGGGAACTTTCTCGCGGTCTATTGTAAAAATCCTGTTTTTCGGCAATTCTTTGATTGTATACTTTTCTCGCACACCCAAAGGTCTTATTTATGAGAATTTCCTGCTCTGTTGTAGGATAAATGCGGAGTTTGAGACCTCTGCATTGGGTTTCTTGTTTTAATACTAATTTATTATCCATCGTTCAACTACCTTTGAATGTTTGGTCAGGGAACTATGGGAGTTTGCCGCTCCTGTAGTTTCCGTTATTTAATTAGTTAGTTATTTTATTTTTGAAAAGTTCAAAACTAAACGTGATGATATAATTGCGTTTTAAATTAACCAAAAAAACCAGATCTGCAGGAGTGCCCGGCGATCCTGTAGAATTTCAATTATCCAATTGAATTTTGAAGCAGCCCACCGCAGGTGGGTGCTTTCTTTAAACATAATAGGTCTAGTGAAGGCACCCTCCGGGTGCCTCTAAATTTAAATTTGATAACAATAATCCCCGGCTCTCCGCCGGATCGCCCGGGACTCCTGAGGATCACTGGGGATCCTGCAGATCTGGTTTTTTCTTTTTAGTTATTTCTTCCAACATACCAGTCTTCCCACCAGACGGGCAAATATATTTTCCCAGGCCCATAAAATCCATAAGGGGAAGTAGCTGTTTGCGGACCCCAGTAAAAATAAGGCTGAGTGGATGCTGAGCCAAGCCATTGTGCCAGAAACTTGCTACCTGTGCTTTTTACGCTGCTACTTGGTGGCCACGGGCTTTCAATGTGAATAAACTCAAATGCAGGTATAGTTAGCATATCCAAGAAACCACCGCCTATTTCAATGAGCGGGCATTTGAACGGGACTTGCCCAAGCATTTGGTTTACAGCATTATTTATATCGTACCATAAAGAATTATTAGGGCTCCCGCCTATGTCCCATCCCCACACGTCTGCGGAAGTCTGACTGGTGTTTACAAAGAAATTTGATTCTATACAAACACTGCCATAAATTATGCTATCGCCCGTGTTATTCTGGTCTTTATATTGCGTTATCGCAACATTTGACTTGTCATCGCCATTGGGAAAACTCAACTCAAAGTTGCTATCTTTTTGCTGAAGCCTGCCATTTATGGCATCTAGTATAGGCTGAATAATATCGTAAGTAACATTTCGCCATTTATAAGTTTTTTCAGGGGCGTCCAGATACCTTAGTAACTGCCATTCCAAGTTTAAATGGTTCTTTATGCTCACGTTTTTATTTGTAATGTTGGCATCGATGTCTATGTGGGCGGGAATGACAGATGAAATGTTAATGCTATTGTTAAGTGCGATATTTGCCGAGCCATTAAAACTAGGTACGGTAGTCACGGCTGTAGCATTATTCGCTGAACTATCTATAGTACGGGCAGTAGTCAACACGTCAGCATTTCCAGCAGAAGTCAGGAGCCATGCAGAGTTTGCAGCCAAGTTTCCCACGAAATAACGAAGCCTGTTAGCATCACTACTTGACCACGGACTTGCTATCCATTCGCAGTTGTCTATATTGTCGTGTCGTCTTACTATAAAGTGAGTCCATCCCGTGGGAGCGTTTGTGCCGGTAAAAGTCCCGGAAGCCAAGCTTGCTATAAAACTCTTAATAGAATGGTCTGGCATGCTATTCGCTATTGCTATGACCTGTGCTGCCGTTGTCGCTGTTTCATAGTTTGATGGTAGTGAGCCTTCGGTCCGGGCGGTGCCGCCATTTGCTACTGAAAGCGGAAGTGAAATAGTATTGCGGCCATCTATAACAGTTACGGCTGATCCCGCTGTGGCAGTAACTAAAGTCATCGTAACGGTTCTTGCCGTACCATCAGACCTAAAATAATAAGGTATTCTAGCTGTGCCAATACATTGTACGTAAAAAGTAGTGGCATTCTCTCTGTAAATGATCGGAATGTTTGGCCCTTGCACGATACAAAAGCCTGCTGTGTTTAGTCCATTTGGAATCAAGATCTTATAGAATAAACCCCAGGCAGCGATGTCAATGTAGTCGCCATCTGAAGGAGTAGTAGCACTTAATACTATTTTCCAATACTGATCATTTGCCGTGCTTTTCGGGCCAATGACTATGTTTCGTCCGCCGTTGTCATAAGGTAAAACTCCAGTTACTCCGCTCTGTGGAAGTGTGACAGCCGCTGAGCCATCAACGCTAACAGCCGAGCCAGAAGATGTACTTGCTAAGTTTACGTTTTGAGCAGAAAAAGCCCGAGCAGTAGTCCATTTCTCAGCGTCCGTGACCTGAGTTATTGGTATAGTTATATTTGCTGATCCATCAAAAGAAGTTGCTGTGCCAACCGCTTTTCCAGAAGTTGCTATAGTACGGGCAGTAGCAAGTTTAGTAGCAGTTGCAGCAAGCCCTGTAGTGTTTCCAGTACCACCGTTTGCGATAGGAAGTGTGCCAACAACCGGAATCGCGTCCTGAGCAGCACTGCCGTCAAATGTTACAGCGGTTGTTGAGTCCAGTTTTGTTTTTAGGGACTGAGCTGTAGATAATTGTGGCGCTGATAATACTTTAAGCGGGTTTGCTGTTGATCCGTTCCCATCAAGACTAGAATTATGTTTAACACTTGTTGAATATATTGTCAATAATACAGGCGTGGCATTAACTCCATAAGCGATATTTATTCCCAATCTACCATTAGGGTCCTTAAATAAATCACCGCGGGACGGCCCAATTCCAGTTGGTCCATCTGTAAGGGTAAGTCCGCCAGAATAAGTCATTTTATTACCGACCGTATCGTCCAGCTCTCCGCTCATTGTCCATACTTTATACTGTAATCGTTCAAATAATTTTACAACTGTAAGCCCGCCGGAACTTACTGCCATTACCTCAAAAATGTTTCCATCTATATCATAAACAAGGTCTTTAATTTTTGGTACAGTCTCAGTTCCTGACTGGTAATCAGTTATTTTTGAGTATTCAGAACTCGGTATTGAACCGGCACTCTCAGTCGCGCTGGCAATTCTCTCTGTATATCTATATATGTCAAATCCGCGAGGTGTTGTCCAGGCATACGACGAACTTGAATTATAGTTGCCGTCAACTTTTGTAAATACTTGACCTTCGCTTCCGCCCGGTTTAATCCATATATCCTGCTCGGCTCTATTATAGGCAAATCCAGTGTCAGTTATATCGTATACAAGTCCTATTTGCGATTGGGGGCCATCAGTCCAGTGAATTAAAACATAATCGCCAACTGCTACATTGGTCCGCGCGCTGCTTTGTGTTACAAAACCGCTCGAATTTGCTGGATTATAACTGCTAATATTGCTCGCTCCAGTTTCATATGTATAGGGGCTGACCTTCATTATAGTACCCAGCATTTTATTGGCAGCATTGTCAAAGCTGTGCACAATTAGCATTGATCCTGCAGCGTCAATTATTATATCACCCTCGATTGGACCATTAGGGCGTGGTGTTTGTACTTCTCTATATTGATTAAAAGTAACACCGCTTGTTGTTAAAAATACGGCATAATTTTGCTTAACAATATGATAGTGGCTGTCAACAGTATCATAAGATGTATCAAGAATCTGGCAAAATCGCGGGCCATTCATTTTATAAAATGCCGGAACTTTAATAAAATATGTTGAAAATATACAGGCAGCAACTACTTCACTAGCATTTACAGATACTATTTCAAACAAATATGAATAATTATCGCCTTTTATAAGATCACCAAGTCGGGGAGTGGATCTCTGAGGGCTGTTTGTGTCTACATATAAAGTTAGGTCGCTAATTGGAAAAGTCATTGGAACGCCAATCGGTACTTTGTACGAAACAGATGTTGACGAACTTAGCGCCCATTCAGCTGGTTTAAATAAGAGTTTATCAACTGCTTCTTTATTGTATATTGTCTGGACTTCTGAGCCTACAGTTAAATCAAATTTTTGAGATGCCATGATTATTTAGTTAAGGATTGCTGCCACGGTTAATATATAACCATGTTTGGATTAAGCAAAGACAAGCCAATCCTGGATGGCGTCCATGATGTAAATGAAACCTATCCAGGATCTTTCTTCAGGACGACTACAACGACCTATAAGGATCCTATGAATGAATGGAATGAGGATCTACGGGTGTTGCTGGCAAATGCCGAGCAGCCCCTAACAGAGAGAACTATCAGGCAGATTATCAATTTGTGTAATTATATTGATGATGCCAGAAAAGAGCGGATAGAATTTCTGTCCAAAAAGGACAATGATGAAACGGACACCTAATTGTAAAAGCTGTGATTTTAAGAAGCCCTGTGAAGATCCTATAATTGGAGATTTCTACTGTAACTATAAACCCGATGTAATTGAAACTTACAGATGGTCTCATATTGAGGACATAGAGTGCCCTTTATGGGAAATGGAAAAGCCTCAACCAATTCCTGTAAGCAGAAACCCATCAACAGTAAAACCCGCTCCTCAGTTATGGACTCCTGTAAAAGAACAGAACGGAATTTCTCCGGATTCCATTGAAGACCCTGAGCTGAGAGCGCAAGCAGCCAAGCTGGCAAAAATGCAGGAAGAGCTGATGGCCAAGATAGCGGAAAGGGATCACAAGAATAAAGTTGACAATTTCTTTGATACTGAGTACGATATAATTTCTTATATTCAGGAACGTTTTTTAAATGGTCAGATAAAAGTAAACAATCTTGTGGATAATGCTGACTTTAATAACTGGGCAAAGAAAACATTTCCGGGCTCCAAAAAAGGAACCGCTCAATTTGTTTTGTTAGGTTATATCCTTGGTAAATACACGAAAGGAACAACTTTAACATGAAAGAAGTTTTTGTATCAGAAAAATCTCTGCCGGCTGCTTATCACAAAGCTCTTTTCTTTCTGGAAAAAGAAGGTGATATAATTAACTGCTCCGACTATAATCAAAAACAGAAAGAATTGGCCATGACTGTACATATCCAAAATCCTCTCTGGGAACCAATGATTTCTAAATGTATTATAGGCGGCCCTTATGACCTTCAACGATATATAATGGAGCTTATTGACGGGGTTTTGGATTGCCGGGTTGGATCCGGTTGGGACTACACATACCATCAGAGATTCAATCAATGGATGCCAAAAGTTGTCCAGGAGCTGAAGCGTAATAAGGAAACCAGAAGAGCTGTTATCAGCATCAGGGATAATGAAAAGGACTTTCAGGGAACTGATCCGGCTTGCTTTCAAAATCTTCAGTACTTCATTCGAGATAATAAGCTGGATTGTTGCGTACTGTTCAGATCAAACGACCTTCCGGAAGCTTTCTTTTTCAATGCTTTTGGATTGATAATGCTTCAAAAGAAAATAGCTGATGAGCTTGGAGTAGAAGTAGGAACTTATACCCACCGTTCAAACAGCATGCATTGTTATGAAAAAGATTTCAAAATGTTGGAGAGCTTTAGTGATAGGATCAGGTTAAGCGTCAATATGACAGATAATCTAACCTATGGGTATATTGGTGATTGGGAAAATCTGATGAAGGAAGAAATTCCAAATGTTTTAAGGACAGTTGAGCAGCTTAAGCTATGAATATATGGTTCGCTTCAGATCACCATCTGAATCACAAAAACATTATCAAGTACGAATCCAGGCCGTTCAAGGATGTAGACGAAATGTTTCAGGTGATCCTGGAGCGGCATAATTCGGTGGTGAAACCTGGCGACAAGGTATTTTTTCTGGGTGATTTCAAGCTTTGTTCAAAAAAGTCCGAACTTGAGGTGATACAAAAATTCAATGGTGGTATATCAATAATCCTTGGCAACCACGACCGATTCAAACCTTCAGATTATATTAATGCCGGGTTCACATGGGCTTCAAGATTTCCAGTATTATTTGATCAAAGAATGATCTTGTCGCACTCGCCTCAACCAGAAGAGGCACTGGGTAAATGGTTTAAAAACATTCACGGCCATCTCCACCACAAAGACCCTCCAAGACCTCTGGATTATTTTAACTGCTCAATGGAAAGAATCTCCTATCTTCCGATCCATTATGAAACAATTCGCAAGCTGGTTTTTGCTAAAGGTTAATTTGAAACTATGAAAACCTTTTTGTTTCTTTTCCTGGTGATATGTTTAACCGGATGCCAGACAATAACTGTTATTGATGGTCATGGACATCTGACAACAGAAACACGAATTAAGGATGAGTACGAGGCGCCTCTGGCTATTTTGAGCACAATTTTTGCGGTTGGAATTGTTACCGGCGTGTACTGGCTGACTTTCTATTATGGAGACTAGCGGTGGAAATAAAAGACTACAAAAGAATAGTTCTTGAGAAAGATGATTCAGCCAAAAACCAGCATAAGTTCTATATCGTATCAGAGATAGAACATGAAAAGAAGTACCGAGCAGATTGGGGCAGAAAAGGCAGACCGTCTCAGGGGAACATCACCTATTCTTATATAGATGTGAAAAAGAAACTGTCGGAGAAAGTTAAAAAAGGCTATAGAGTTATCCTGAAAGAAAACAAGAATTCATCTGCTTACATGGCATTTTTAAAGGAGCTGGGTGATGGATGGGATCTACCAGATTAAGAAAGCTCACTATAATCCGAATGATGATGTCTACCAGAATCTTTGGTACGCATCCAAAAGAGTTTACCGATTCATTCTATCGGGGAGCCAGGTATAAGCCTATAATGTTCAACCCTATTTTGTATCTATCTGGAAGCTCCACCAATGTCTACCAGGAAGTGATATACGCAAAAAACTTAGAAGAATGTGCTTTTGAAGGGAAATTGAGGTGCCGGAAATAGAACCTATCCATGTGCAGCTCGCAAAAATAGAAATGCGACTGGCCAACCTTGAATCCGGACTGGATCGACTATCAGGAATTAAAGAACGGGTGCGGATTGTGGAAGATAAGATAGCAGACCCAAGGTGGTCTCTTGAACGGATTCAGCAGTCTCTGATTGACCATGCCATTGTGAAATCTCCGCCAGATACCTCATTCAATTCTCCAATGAGAGGAATCCAAGCCAATTCTCAGCTGGAAGGAATTCTTGACAGTATCAAAAAAGAATATGTTCTAAAATTGGAAAAAGAATTTCAGAAAAAGTACAAAGAAGCGGTAGACGAACTCAATACCAGAACAGCTGAGATAGAAAAGTACTACATGACCATTAACGAAAGTATTGCCAGGAAAATGAAAGAATATGAGCTGATGCCCTAGTTGCCTTTTTTCCTCCAGGAAAAACCAATTTATTAGCTTTTAAAAAACTATCTCTTTTCAAGGAGAAATTTAATTGCCAAATAAGTCTAAGAGAAGCTGGCGCTTAAAATTCATTGATATAGATTCCAGCTTCGTTATAAATTCGTATTCAACTCCGTTGTCAGCAGCATTTCCATGCCGGGCGCCAAAAGGAGAAACGAGGGGATATTTTTTCGGGCCGAATAATAAGTCAGCCATTGACGCCATGATAGGAGTAGGATCAGCTGATTGGCCGGACATACTTGAGGCTGAATCTTTTAACGAAGAGTATAGCGTGTACATTTCGGCGCCCCCCGGAGATAGTCTGATATACCCTTCGCATCTGGGCGGTTTTTATGTTACCCGCCAGGGTATCTATAAATTTTTTGATGTCAAGGATAAAGATGACATTAAGCTCAACTCAGAGCAGCACGCTTATAAAGCCAGGGTACGGCTTGGTGAGGAGGAATTCTTCAGCCGAAAAACAGCCGGTGCTCCGAAAACAGAAGTTACTATATACGCGCCGGAAGTTGCAGCCGAGTTTGATGCTCCGGCTCCCAATGATTGGTTACATTTCAAACCAACGGCAAATCCAACTGATCCTTGTTACATGACATTTGTAGCTCCTGCCAAGTTGGGTGAACCTTCCTTTATTCAGTATGATGTAATGAAGAATGGCTATTCCTCGACGCCTATTAAAGATCCTTCCAACACCAGAGAAATGACTGTTTCTCTTATTGGAACTTGGGGCGTATCCGTAGACAACCATGGATGGACATTTGCGATTGATCCAACTACCAATGCTACGGTAGCCACCTTGGATTGTTTTGGTTTCTCTTCAGCTGCTGAGAGAGCTGAAGGACTAAAAACATGGCTCGGGCCAAAAATCTATTCCGTGCTGGTTGATCCTGCTACAGGACAGTTTACAACTGACGGCGAAGGTTGGATTGTTGAGCTGCTGACAAACGGTTATTTCTATACGCCAGACGGCCCGGACTTGGATCTTGACCCAGATCTGTACCAGATTCCATTTACTCTTCAGAATATGTTCTTCTATGGTATGGACATTGCCGACATCACCTATTGTGCTTTCTGGCAGAAGTCCTGCACTGAGAAGCAAACCAAGATTTATATTCAGGATGTTGGATATGATAAATATATGTACGATTATATTCTTCCGTACGCAGAAGCTCCTACAACTGGTATGATTGTTGCCACAGCTGACGGGCCGGAAGACATTGTGCTGATTGACCCCGTATCAAAACTTCCATTGAATATAGCCAGGAAGAAAGTTGATGAGAATTCAAGTACTATTCCTCAGCCTTATTACTACTCCGAAGAAGCTGATTCTGAGTATCTAACCAGAGTATTCTGTATGTTTGAACCTTTACAAGGTCAGGCCAGAATTCCTGAAGTAGAAAAGAAATTTTTCAAAGTATTTAACTCCGGTGATATACGGCATTTGTACACCGAGGAAGAATGTGCAGAAGAAGCCGGTGATGAAATGGCTATAGATACATACAATGCTTACATGGCTAACTCAATGGCTGCTATCAAGGACTGGAGATTTAATTATCTGAAAGTAGCTTGTGAAGAAGTAGTATATAATGGACAGGTAACTTCCGGCGGTGTATTTGAAGGGTCTATAGACATTAATGGTAAAAACCTATATGGTGATCAGATATACTTCCCAGAAGTTTTGTCTGAAGACGACTTTGCTTTTATTGAAGTACTTGTCAACAAGAAATTTAATGAAGATGGCGATGACCTGGATAACGGCTTCTGGAAGTGGGATCGTGTTATAGATAAATATGATCTTGATGCTGACGGATTCAAGCCAACCGAAAGAACCTTTACTATTGAAGGAGACCGTTATTGTACTTTCCTGATGAACGCTAACCTGGCGGCAAAGTACACCGGCGGTGCTTTTAGCAGTATTACTGAACAAGGATATACGCAGATTCTGACCGCGGCTTTAAGGGAATTTATGGCTCCCGACTATGATGATGCCGTAGTTATTGTGGAGCCGACAGGTGAACAGGTATTTAAACCCCTTATTAAGGAAATACGCGAAAACAGTGAAAAATCCGGCGGTCCTCAAACAGTTATTACACCGTTCCTTATTGGCGGATATGCCGATTCTAAAGGATATATTTCTGATAAAGCTGTACAAAAGATTAATATACCTATTAGAGGAACTGGAATGGCAACATATGCCGGTGAATTTTTGGTACACGATTCCGTTACTGGAAAAAATTACTGGCGGAAACCTATAGGCGATGTGGCTCTTAATCTGGTACGAATAATGGATAAGAAGCTTGGTGGCTGGGCTCCTGCCTGGTTAAACCTTGCCGGAGGTTTGGGTGGTCAGTTAAAAACAACCTGTAAAACTGCCAGATTCACTTTCGAGGACGAAGCTACTCATACGATGGACACAAAAGGAATCAATCCAATCATCTATGATGTTGATAATGGTGTAATGATTGTAAGCCAGAAAACATTACAGGATCCCAACCAGTTGTCTGACTGGAGCTTCCTGGGGCATACTATGTCTTTTGATATGGTCAAGAGGGAAATACGAAATAGTGTTATGATACCCCAAATAATGAAACCGATCAATGACTACTGGATGACCCTGCGGCAGACACAGGTTGAGTCTATTCTAGCACAGCGAATTTCCGGATCTTCACCTATCTGGGCTGTGGCAAAATGCGACATCAAAGGTCAAAATAATGACTTTACAAAGATGAACAGGAATTTTGTGATCAGAGTTGATATAAAAGTTAATCCCTTCTCAGAAATTGTAACATTAGTACTGGAGAACCATAGCCAGCAATGGTCAGGCTAATAATAGAGAAACTATTTTTAATCTAACTATTTCACTAAAACTATTTACAATAGACCGCGAGAAAGTTCCCCACCTTTTAAGGTGGGGAATGAAAGCGATCAAGAAAAATAGGTGCGGGACGCACCAAATTAACGCCTATGGACATTGAGTCCCTGGTGAATTCGGCATTGTCGGATGATCTAAACTCGGTGAGCGAAGTAGGAAGATCCCACCCTTTAGGGTGGGGTTAAGTTCACATATAATTCGGATGGAGAGAAAAGAATCGGAAATTAGCGCAGCTGGTAGCGCATCTGCTTTGGGAGCAGAGGGTCGTCCGTTCAAATCGGACATTTCCGAGTACGACATAGCGCTTTTCTGGAGATTGTGGATCCTGGTGATCAGGCCGTGGTTTTGTAAGTCGGATCAGGAGCCAGGACGAGACAGACCGGAAAATCTATCGTCCGAGACGGCTACGGTCTTATCAGTAGCGATTGCGGCATTAGCTCAGAAGCAGAGCTCCGTCCTTCCAAGTCGGGTGTCAGGATTGCGAAATTCCTATGCCGCTTTTGAGACACCTCACATAAATCTAAAAAAAGAGAAAATAATGGAATTTTTGTCAAAGTTATTCCAGGAAAATATGGTGCTGCGGGAAAAGACGTACAAGTACGAGGTTGATCCTCTGAATCGATCCTGGTTTGTGGATCCGTACGGAAGTTTGCACGCTGAAATGTCGCACAGGATCCTGTTGAAAAAGCTTTTTCCTGATGACTGGAAAACTATGAAAGATCGAGGCCAATCAGATGGAGACATAGAAGAAGCTTTTACGGGGCGGCTTTTGAAGCAAGGGTGGATCAAAATAGGTGAACTGGCTGATATGTATGTCCAGGCTCCCAGAATGAATGATCATCTAAAAGATGTTTTGCAGGGTTTTGCGTCGGCTCTGATAAAAGCCAGAGATGGAGAAGACGAGATAGTTAATATAGAATTTGGAAATGATTCTATGAGGTGTATGCTTTCCGAACTGGCAAATGATGTTTTAGTGGATTTTTAAGGAGAAAAATTTGAAGATTGTTGCCTGCCCTGGTGGACAAGCTTTATCAACAGTTCTGATTGGCCGTCTGGAATCAGAATTTAATATGTCATCAGTATCCTGCCCAGTTAAATGGACTTGGTTCAAGAATACGGAGCAGAAATGCGAGATTGAAGAGTCCGTTAGGGGACAGGATGTATTTATTGTTCAGGATTGCGCCAACCAGGATGTTGATTTTACCGTCAGCGATCATGTAATGGCGCTTTTTATTGCTATTGATACGGTCAAGAGGGCAGGGGCAAGAAGAATAAATCTGGTTCTTCCAACTTTTCCGTACGCCAGGCAGCATAAAAAAGCTGGGCGTGAAGGGTTAACCGCGGCGATGATTTCGAGAATTATTGAATCAATGGGAGTCAGGAATGTAATTACTCTGGATCTCCACTGTAGGGAACTGGAAAATGCGTTCAAAGATGTTGCCATTGAAAATCTTCACGCATCGTACCAGATGGTTAAACAGCTGGTACAACTTAATGACCTGAAAAACTTGTGCGTTGTAGCCCCAGATACAGGTTCAGTTGAACGCAACAGGTTTTTCGCTCAGGTTCTTGGCAAAGAACTCTACATGATATATAAGGAGCGAGACTATAAAAAATACAGCGTTTCAACCTGTAATATATCAGATATGAAGCTGCTGGGAGATGTAAAAGGAAAAGATTGTGTGGTTTTTGATGATATGATTGATACTGGTGGAACTATCATCAAAGCATCAAAGTTGCTGAGGGATGCCGGAGCTCGATCTGTATATATATGTGTATCATTACCTTTTTTCACGGGAGACTCATTAAAGATTTTCACCTCTGAGTATAACAAAGGAACTTTCACTAAAGTAATAGGCACAAATTCCGTTAATCATCCGGAGCTGTGGAAAAAAACATGGTTTCAAACAGCTGATATAACCAAGCTGTTTTCAGAGGTTGTGAAACGGGTACATTTGGACGAAAGCATTAGTGAAATTCTGGATTCAAAAAGAATAATTGAGAGGTTTCTTAAAGACAAATGATTTTTGAAGAAGTACCTAACACATATTGTCCACTATGCGGCGCCAAGTTTGTTGTTCCGGAACCAAAGATCAGGATAGACCCTCCACCTATGGAAATAACAAAACACTTAGCAGAAACATTACCCCGCTGTTCAAAATGCGGGTATCCAATTCAGGAGCTGGTATGAATTATATAATCAACAAAATAGAATTTGTGCTTGAGAACTGTGAAGTTATTGAGCTGACTATTTGGAGAAATTTTCTTTTTCATTCCAGATTCAATGATGTTAGGACTTCCATTGATGCCCAGGAGGAGCAGCTTTTTGAAAATAGAAGCTGCTATGAATACGCGGTTTTGTCTTTGGACTCCAGATATAAGGAAAATTTTAAAATAACCAATGATGGATCATCCGGCAAAACAGCTTTTGAGCGTCTTCAATATGGAGATATAACATCAGTTGTTTTCAAGACTGCCTATGGCGGTGAGCATCAAATTTATGTTCCATGGAAAGGCAATGGAACTATCAACAAAGCTTGCAAAATAACAGAAAAAGATGGCAAAATTCTGATAAAATTTGATTGTCGGCCGTGGTGGAAGAAATTGATCAAATGGTGGTAAGCAAAGAACTGGCTTTTGTCCGATCAAAACTTGACAGGGTTCTTCAATTACAGCAACCAACTGATACTCACGATCAGAAACTGGCTCGCTTGAACAGACAATTTAGTGGCAGGGCATTATTCAGTTTTAAAATTCCGCAGGATCCCAACTATAGAGATTACGCAAATGTAGATAACAAATATGGCATCAAACTGGCCATATTCTTTCCAACTACCAAAAAGATAAAAATATATATTTCTCCAATTTTTTTCAGAAAGCTGAGAGATCCTTCTCTAGCCACCAGATTGACCGGCATATTTCTTCACGAGTTGAAGCATCAGGAACAGTTCACGCAGAAATATGATTTCTTCTGTAAGACACATTCAGAGTACCTGAAAGAACCTTGCGAAATAGAGAGCTATGCACTTGAAGCAGCTTTTTTCATCAAGTACAATAATGTGAACAGATCCTGGTTGAATAGGCCGGAGAAGTTTGGAAAACTGGCAAAAAAAGTTGATCCTTTTTCCTATTATTATGAGGATTATCACAAATGGAAAAAGAAGCCAGATCCTGTATTTAACCAATTTAGAAACAAGACTGTTCATTTTTTGCGGTTAATTTAAGTTAATGAAGATCATCAAACAATCTCACGAGATAATTGTTCCAAATTCTTATAGAGTGTCAGGGCACGATTGTACCCATAAATTCTTTATTGATGGACTGAAAATATGCGAGATGGCTGCCAGAACCTGCTACAATTCAACAGACAAGATAACGGACTATTCCTACTCTAAATTGCTTAAAAAATGTAATGACAGCGGCCACGGATCCGTGCTGGAGCATTTCCAGTTTTCCGTCAAGTTTATCACCGACAGATCCGTAACTCACGAATTTGTCAGACACAGGCATTGTGCTTACTCGCAGCTTAGTCAGAGGTATGTGGATTATACAAAAGACAGAAACGGCGGTCAAATTGAGTTCATTGAGCCGGTAGATTTTGATTCCTGGACGCCGAATCAAAAGACCATCTGGGAACACAACTGCCTGCGATCAGAAGATGATTATATAAGTTTGATCAAGGAAGGGCTGAAGCCCGAGAAGGCTAGATCCGTACTGACAAATTCGGCCGCTACTATTTTGATCGTATCGGCTTCTCTCCGTGAGTGGGGTCACATATTCAGATTAAGAACGGCTCCGGATGCTCATCCTCAGATAAGAGCATTAATAACAGGATTAAAAAAAGAAATTAATGGATACTGCGACATCTACAATTAGCATTAGCTCCACGAATACCAATGATTATATGGTCGTGGATGATAGAAATATAACTATGCCTTACACAACAGACTCCACCTGGATCAGAACTACCAATATCCCCGGTGGATATGGCGGGTACTTCATGCAAAACCCCAACATCTCCACCGTAACTATTGACCCACACCCTATGGATGATGTGTTTACGGTTGATCACTATCGCATTGTCAGAATTGCCGTTCCTGGGTTCAAAGCAAAAGACATTAAAATAACTTTCAACCAGAAGGAAATAAAGGTAAAACTTCATGTTGATGACGGGGATAAATTGATCTCGGATCACGAACTGGAAGAAGCAGGCGATATAAAAATACCTAAAGCTGACTGGGAAACATCATTCAATATAGAAAATGTTGAGCAATCTGAAGCCAGAGTATGGCTGGAATCCGGAATTCTTAATTTCAAATTTCCGTTGCTGAAGGACATTGGAAAAATGAACATTGAGGATCTGGATCAGAGAGAAAACATTTCTGTACGTACAAACTAATTAAAGATGAAATTCGATTACGCGCAAAAAGATGAATTTGATCGGTTCTACACGAATCCGGAACTGGCTCAGAAACTTGTTGATGGCCTGGATCTATCCATCTACAACAAGATAATAGAGCCATCAGCCGGTACCGGATCTTTCGTGAAGGCAATTAACAATAGGGGCTACAACTGTTTTGCCCACGATCTGGATCCTGAAACAAAATGGATTATAGGTGACTGGCTGGAAACAAAGTACACCAGGGATAAAATTTTGGTTGTCGGAAACCCTCCATTCGGAAAAAATGGATCTCTGGCTTTGAAATTCATCAATCATTCGGCGGAATTTGCTCAGGATATAGCATTTATCCTGCCCAATTCTTTCAGAAAAGCTTCAATGATTTCCAAGCTTGACAAATCAATCGTGATCAAGAGCATCACTGAATGTCCAGAAAACAGTTTTCTGTTCAATGACCAGCCATATAATGTTCCCTGTTCCTTTTTTGTTTTTGAGGTTTTGAAATTTGGAACAAGACAGGAAGAAACAAAACTGGATTGTGATCTTTTCTCTTTCACAAAGAGAAAAAACGCTGATTTTTCAATAAGAAGGGTCGGGGTGAACGCCGGAAAAATAGGGTTTCTGGATGTGTCAGAACAATCCAACTACTTCATTAAAAGCAACATAGAGATAGCAGACCTTATTGGTATTTTTGAACGGTGTGATTTTAAGACAATTGCTTCCAATGTATCCGGGCCGCCAAGCCTCAGCAAGCAGGAACTGATCCGGGAGGTAATTCGTTGTCTCGGTTGAGTTGTAGTGTTGGACAAAATGGCGAAGATTATATCAAGCAAAAGTTTGGATTATTAGATCCTCCAGATATAAGAGGTGAAATTTATGTTAAAAAGAATTGGGACGCTATCAGTCCATTGGAAGACAAGCTGGTTTCTATCAAAACCACCAATCGTAGTTTGAAGAATGGTCTGGTTAGACAAACACATTTCTCAGATTATTCACCTAGATTAAGTACTTCTGAGGATTTTTTTCTGGTTTTGAATCACGCATTGTCGGATCATGTAGAGGTTTATCTGATCCAGAAAAACTGGTTTCTAAGCCTCTTTTCTCAGGAGGCTGCTAAGGAATTTGAAGATGTCAAAGATGAGTGGAGGGTAACGGGAAAGAACCTGGATCGATCCTTTGATCCGGAATGGAAAAGAATTCAAACCTATCTAAAGAAAAAGTACTACAATGAATTCCTTAAATTCTCAATCAAAAAAGATCACCAGGGGCAGATTAGGTGCCAATGCTACCCGTCTAACGAAGGGTTGGCCTATATCAGACAACATTTCAGAGTAGATTCCTTGAATGGAAAAAGGTTAATTTAAGGTTATGGCATTTGGTTTCGGCGGTGTCAACGCCAACAGAAAAAGATCCAATGTAAATTCGATCAAGAATTATATTATATCCGAGAATATATCAGATAACGGTTATTATATTATTCTGACCGATTTTGTAATCAGTAAAAGTCAGGATCCTGACAAGCACCCAGGCATTTTTGAATTTCTGGTGAAAGACCTGAAGAAGGCGTCGATAACCAATTATGTGATTGTCAGCGCCATATCATCTTCCAAGCTGGAAAAAGATTCTACAGAAAATCTGCTGGAGTGCGAATCAACATGGCGTCAGTTTCTGTCATTCAATGAGTGGAAACCCGGCGCCATTCTTGTAATGGGATCGGCTTTGAGGGTAATGGCCGGTTGCGCCGATGTTGTATGGTCTGATTTTATAGATTTTCATTTTAACAATTCATTCCTGTTCATGTCCGAGAGGTTCAGGCGGGTAACCAACAAGCTGCGGATATATCCAACCGGAGGGCTTGAGGAAGTTTATCCGTTGGCTTCCGCCGTTGCGGGTGATCCAACCTGCTGGGTAACACGGCATTTCCAGGCTCAACTTAAAAATATGGTGGCTTGTCCAAAAAGCAAGTTTAAAATGGACGACCGTGATTACGAAATTATTGATGTAAAAAGCGAAAGATCATTGGTTTCGGCGCTGAATAAATTGTCCAATTCGGATCTGTTATCGGTTGACATTGAAACAAACACCTTAACTTACATGGAACAGACTTCCAAAATTCATTCCATTCAGCTGTGTAATGATGGAAAAACAGCCTATTTCTTTTTATGGGATGACATGGTAAAGTTTAAGGACAAACTCTCAAAGTGTCTTTACTCGGCCAAAAAGATATGCGGAAGTAATCTGAAATTCGACACGAAATTCATGTTGGACAAAGGCGTTGATGTTCCCCTGAATAATATATGGGCTACGGATTTAATGTCCCACGCTCTGAATTCGGATCTGGCGAAAGGATTGAAACCTTTGGCTTTCAGATACACCTGGCTGGGAGGGTATGATAAAGAACTGGAAGAGATCAAGAAAAAACTGCGGGTTGAAAACTATACGCAGATCCCAAGAGACATATTACTCCAGTATTCAGGGCTGGATGTAATTGCCTGCTGGCGCATATTCAAGGCTCTTGAGGAAAATATAAAATATGTTGATAAAAAGTTTCCAAATGATCGGCAGCCTGAATGGACAATCTGGAGGTTTATTGAGGAGATAATGAACCCCAACTATCATACGGTTATTAAAACCGAATTCCGGGGAACTTTCTTCAACAAAAAGAATATAGAAAAAGCCAGATCCGAACTACAGAAGAAAATAGATGAGTTACTGACTCAGCTGGTAGATGATCTGAATAAACAGTGTGTCGAGCTTGGACGGGATAAAATTACCAAAGACTTTCCATTTGACAGTAATAAAGAACTTCCAAAGTTACTGGAGAGCTTAAACTGGCCATGTATTGAACGCAATAAAGATGGCAGTTTCTCCACGGCCGATGCCTGTCTTGAGCAGTGGAAACAGAAAGGATATACGGCCGCCAGGATAATGGCCGACTTGAGAACAATTAAAGTTGGTATCAAAACTTTTGTAGGAACTGGAACCGATGAGGACGATACAGGCTGGCCGGAGTACCTATACGATTACGAAGATGGATCCTACAGGATGCACTTTAATACGCTGGTGATGACGGCCGAATCTTTCAGACACAAGATGAGACAATCCAATCTTCAGCAGATCCCCAGCAAACCTCCGTTGGACAAACTGGCCAAGCCTTGTATCAGCGTTCCGGCTTATACCAATGAGGGATCTTATATAAAGATCACTGATGATAATGGCAAAGTATGGACTAACGAGTACACCGACTGGTTTGAAACTGCCAGAGGCGTGGTTAATATAAAAGAACTTGTTGAAACTGATACTATTTTAAAATATGCTTATCCGCCGGAATGGCAACCAAAAGATGATTACAGGTCAAAAAGGGTGTTCAACTAAATTGAGATAATAGGAAGGACATTGGAAATCATTCCACCCTTCATATTTAAAGGAATCACATGAAACAGATTATGTACGCATATCAAAAAAATTTAACTGAAAGTTCTTCTGAAAAAGACATAGAAATTCAGTTGATCCAGTCTTATTCTCATATCTATACATTTAATGGAAATCACGAAAATAGCGATTTAAGATTCGGATTAAAAGGCAAACCTGAAAAAGAAGGTCAAATAGAAGCCAAGAAAAATGAAAAAGTAGAATATGCCATTGTTCAAAACTTATTGACAATGGCTAAGTCTAATAGATCCTTTTTTTATGCAGTTGGTGTCAACAAAAAAGAATTAAAATATATTATAGTTCCTGAATTATTACAGTCTGGCATATCATTGGCGGCACTTGCAAATGGATGTAAGCCGTCTTCAAGAGAAAAAGAATTTCAAAATATAGCGAACTGTTTGATTTCAAATAGAAATTGGAAATTATACGATGGTATGCCTCCGGAAAAAGAACTTGAGATGATTGCTCTGTGTAGAGAAGCGGATAGAAAACCTGAATTATTAGGTCCGAGTCTTAGTTCCTCTAAAAAAGTATTATCCAAAACAGTTCCATTTTGGCGAAAAACCCCTATAAAAATAGATCAAAGAATTTTAGAACTCGTAAAATATGATATTGAGACTCAGAAAAAACTTGAGGCATATTATACCCCAGAAATTTATGAAAAAGAAAGTTTTTCTTTAATGAAAAATTTTAAGTATCCCTGTGATCCATCATGTGGAAAAGACGCGATTTTTGTAAATAATAAATTTCCTAATTTTGTAGCAAGTGATATTGATGAAAAAATTTGTAATAGTATAATTACTCATAGAAACTTATTATACTATAAGGATAACCCTCCGACTCAATGCGATTGTTATTATACTAATCCGCCTTTTTCTTTAATTAATGAATTGCTTGATATGGCTGAAAAACAGAAAAAAGTAATCGGTATTTATATGCCTGTTTATAAATTGCCTAAAAAGTCAATGCCGTGTATTGGCGGATTTTTAATGTGGAGTCAAATTGAGTGGTCATTAAGTTTTAAATTTTTGCTGGGATTTTTTGTGTTTGATTTTAAAAATGGGAAACCTATTAAAAATATAAAATTAAAGTATCTTCCAACAAATGAAGATTTTTTTGTAGAATTTGAGCCACCAGCAGACGCTTATATTTTTGAAAATTGTATTCCAGGACCACAAAGATTTGCAGAGGATGGATGGAATAACTTAAAGGACTCTCCTTTTTATCAGAAAGTAGTCTATAAAAACAAGCTGTTTAGAAAATTCACAGGTGAATTTATAAAGGAAAAGTTCATTCAAGAATGCAAAAAGCCAGAGTATAGCCAGTATATGAAAAAAACTGGAAATTCCGGCGGAGGTAAGAAAAAGAAAAATTAATGCCCTATGAAACTTTAAAGGTTGTGAACTTAACCCATCCTTCATATTAAAGGAACTATATGAAACAAATTATAGAAGAGACAGTGAAGTCTCTGTGGCGGGATTTATCGCCACTAGGCAAGTTATATCTTCCACTAGCTAAAAAAGATTTGCAATTTAAGTCTCATAACATTGAGTTTGCTAAAGAGTTTAGTTCAGATGAAGAAAAGATTGACAAACTAATCCAAGGAATTCTCACAAGGGCTCTCACAAAGGAACCTGGAAAATGGGTATCGGCCATAGCCGCAAAAAACTTGACTGATAACATAGTTCAAAATTATCAAAATGGGCAGAATATAACAGTAGAATTTGAGGAAATAACTACAGAGTTTCCTTACAGTATTCTTGACTCTATTCTAACTATAGGTGTAACTACACCATCATTAAGAGATGCCAAGTTTAGATTAGCAAAGCAGCTGATTGAACCAAAACTGAAAATATGTAAATTTCCATCTATAGAAGAAATTAAAGAAGCAGATTTGGCTTTTGATCTGTGGCAAAAAAACAGTTATGTCCCCGAAAAAGTTGGTCTTGGATTTGCTGTATCAAAAGATATAAAGATTTGTAGAAATAATTTGTGGGCTTATTATTCTCCATCACTAAAACTAAAATTTGGTATATATTATACGCCCGAAAAATTCATCAAACAAAGCGAATCTATTGTCAAAAAGTACACTAAGCCGACAGATATAATCTGGGAACCTTTTGCCGGTGATGGAAGGTTGATCAAGAATTTTGCCAATCAGAAGATAATTTCTGATATATTGGCAATTCCAGGAACTATCAAGCACGATTATATCAAGGAACAAGATTTTAAATATGATATAATCTACACTAATCCGGGTTTCAGCGTGGCTACAAAAGCGTTTGAGAAGATGCTGTCAGCCGGAAAGCCCTTCGGTATCTATATTCCTGATTACGCTGTTCCAAATAAGCCCCTTCCAATCAGAGAAGGGTTCTACACCTATTCCAAAGAATGGCCGAATCTGCCGGTCAATAACTCATCCAAAAATGGCTTTGGAATTGTGTTTCTGTTTGTGGATCCAAGAATTCAGCCGGTTAGGAGCATTATTCTGAAAGACCAGCAAAACAGGGATGTTCTGTTGGAACTGAGCTCGGAAGGTTTGGCCGATCTGTTCGACTTTGGAACCAGCAACTTCAGGCGCTATCATCCACAGGAATATGGAATGGCCTATAATCATCTGTTCAAAGGTAAATATGTAGATGGAACAATAGGACAGTTTGTCAGAAATTCCTGGATCAAAACTATCTCATATCTGGATGGCAGACTACACTGGTGGACAAACCCGGATGGAAAATCAGTCCAGAAATTAGTACACTCACAAAAAGAATTGGATGAGATGATTGGATCCGGCTGGATTAAAGGCAGAAAACAGAAAATTTCCAAAATAAGGAGAAAAGATTGAAGGACAGTATTCTCGGCAAATTACAGGCTATGGCCAACAAAGCTGGCAACAATAAGAAAGCAATCCTTGAACGGATCAATGATATAGAAAAGCGGCTGAAAGTGAACAACGATTTACTGGAAACCTCGCCGGAAAAGAACCGGAGATTGCTTGAAGCCTGTAAAACGGCAAAAGCCGTGGTCAAGTACGGAATGACCAGCAAGGCATTGAAACTGGTAGCCAATAATAATCTGAAGCTGCGGGAAGACCTTTGTATAGATATACAAGAGTACATGATCCTGCCATTATTTATTATCTCGCCGAATGAAATTTATGATGTAGAAAAACTGTGCTATCTGGTTGGCGGACAAAACAATTATATCGACATACTGAAAATCTTATTCCGTATGTACGAAAAGCATATTCTCCGCGTTTCAATAGATCAGGATATATCATTCAATATATCATTGGCGCTGCGAACTTATCTTCAGGAGACAAAAGAGTTTAAAGTAGTTGCCAGAACCCTCAAGGATGTGATCAGAGATGTGGACGCCATCGCCAACCTCTATAACAACACGGAAACTTTTGCCCAGATTGCCCAGCGCCAGATTACCAAAATTCTTGAGGAGTATCGGGGCGAGTTTGATTTTTGTCAGATGATGCTGGATTTAAGACACAGCTGCGAAGAGTACCCTTTTGTCTGGTACTGTCTGTGTCATTGTATATTGAATGGCTGTTCTATTGACAGGGAATCTGACCTGATCAATATGTGGGTTCATCACGATGCCAGTAGAGCTGAAATTGTAAATTATGTATTCAACAATGATAATGCTTATATATTCACTAAGCCGACAGATATAATCTGGGAACCTTTTGCCGGTGATGGAAGGTTGATCAAGAATTTTGCCAATCAGAAGATAATTTCTGATATATTGGCAATTCCAGGAACTATCAAGCACGATTATATCAAGGAACAAGATTTTAAATATGATATAATCTACACTAATCCGGGTTTCAGCGTGGCTACAAAAGCGTTTGAGAAGATGCTGTCAGCCGGAAAGCCCTTCGGTATCTATATTCCTGATTACGCTGTTCCAAATAAGCCCCTTCCAATCAGAGAAGGGTTCTACACCTATTCCAAAGAATGGCCGAATCTGCCGGTCAATAACTCATCCAAAAATGGCTTTGGAATTGTGTTTCTGTTTGTGGATCCAAGAATTCAGCCGGTTAGGAGCATTATTCTGAAAGACCAGCAAAACAGGGATGTTCTGTTGGAACTGAGCTCGGAAGGTTTGGCCGATCTGTTCGACTTTGGAACCAGCAACTTCAGGCGCTATCATCCACAGGAATATGGAATGGCCTATAATCATCTGTTCAAAGGTAAATATGTAGATGGAACAATAGGACAGTTTGTCAGAAATTCCTGGATCAAAACTATCTCATATCTGGATGGCAGACTACACTGGTGGACAAACCCGGATGGAAAATCAGTCCAGAAATTAGTACACTCACAAAAAGAATTGGATGAGATGATTGGATCCGGCTGGATTAAAGGCAGAAAACAGAAAATTTCCAAAATAAGGAGAAAAGATTGAAGGACAGTATTCTCGGCAAATTACAGGCTATGGCCAACAAAGCTGGCAACAATAAGAAAGCAATCCTTGAACGGATCAATGATATAGAAAAGCGGCTGAAAGTGAACAACGATTTACTGGAAACCTCGCCGGAAAAGAACCGGAGATTGCTTGAAGCCTGTAAAACGGCAAAAGCCGTGGTCAAGTACGGAATGACCAGCAAGGCATTGAAACTGGTAGCCAATAATAATCTGAAGCTGCGGGAAGACCTTTGTATAGATATACAAGAGTACATGATCCTGCCATTATTTATTATCTCGCCGAATGAAATTTATGATGTAGAAAAACTGTGCTATCTGGTTGGCGGACAAAACAATTATATCGACATACTGAAAATCTTATTCCGTATGTACGAAAAGCATATTCTCCGCGTTTCAATAGATCAGGATATATCATTCAATATATCATTGGCGCTGCGAACTTATCTTCAGGAGACAAAAGAGTTTAAAGTAGTTGCCAGAACCCTCAAGGATGTGATCAGAGATGTGGACGCCATCGCCAACCTCTATAACAACACGGAAACTTTTGCCCAGATTGCCCAGCGCCAGATTACCAAAATTCTTGAGGAGTATCGGGGCGAGTTTGATTTTTGTCAGATGATGCTGGATTTAAGACACAGCTGCGAAGAGTACCCTTTTGTCTGGTACTGTCTGTGTCATTGTATATTGAATGGCTGTTCTATTGACAGGGAATCTGACCTGATCAATATGTGGGTTCATCACGATGCCAGTAGAGCTGAAATTGTAAATTATGTATTCAACAATGATAATGCTTATATATTCAAAAATAAAATCTTTGAACGGTCTATTGATGAATCCGGAAAAGCTGACAAAAACTGTATCGAGGTGGCATCAGATTTCAAGCGTAAGTACCTGAAAGGAATTGTCAAGGAAAAGCGCTTTGATGATATAATCAAATGTTCTGACATTCACGACAAGAAAGCTTTTTTCAATGAACCGGTACAGAAGCAGGTTGATGAATTGGCAAGTCTTCTAAGTGTTGAAAATTTTAACGGCGTGGTGGCCAGACTAAAGGAAGAAGGATTAAGAACCGGGTTTGCCTGTCTGTTTTCGGGTATACCCGGAAGTGGAAAATGTCTCGAAGGTTCAGAAAAAATTACTATTCAAGTAGAGGAAGATATAGCCCAAGCTCTTGAATTCTTTGTTCAATCCCATTCTTAACAAGGTTTCTTTGATCTTGAAATGGGGTATCTGACCATATATATATGACCTTATACCCTGGTGAATTCGGCATTGTCGGATGATCTAAACTCGGTGAGCGAAGTAGGAAGATCCCACCCTTTAGGGTGGGGTTAAGTTCACCCAAGAAAGACTCGAACTCTTAATTAAAACTATTGCTCCGGCTAAAAATCAAAAACAAAGTGGGTTTGTGAAAAAGAATCTCAAAGATCATTGAGGAAAAGAACTCATTTTTTCATCAGCAGGGCCATGAAATTTCAGAAGCAGGAAAAATTCCAGTCTCTCCAGGAACTGATGACCTATCAGGATCTGGAGCGGCGTCATGTTGACGGTTTTGATGCCAGGGATCCCCAGAATTCGTGGCGAAAGTCAATGTTCAGAAAATCTGGAGAATGGAAATGGTTTTGTAGCCAGATTATATCAGAGCGCAAATGCTGTGAACGATGCGGATCAACAGATGTCCTTCAGGTTCATCACCTGGATCCTGAGCATTATTCGGATCTGGATCCTTCCAAGTTCAAATTGCTTTGTAGTGTATGCCATTGCAAAATAGAATCTTTTTGTGGGACTGAGGAACGGAGAAAACAGTGTCCGAAAGTTGATCGGCAATTTCTAACAATAGTTCCATACAAAGAAACTGAAAAAACGGTGTTTGCCAAAACAGGAAAATTCCTGAAAAAGAGCTGGGCTCAAGAGATGGCTGAAAAGAAAAGCCCCGGATCCTGGATCAATGTCAAGCCAATGTCTGAAACAAAGAAAAAATCAGTACGTGCTGGGCTTGAATTCATGGCTGATCATCCGGAACTTTTTGGATAATTGAACTTTCTCCGGACTTTTCTTACATATAATGTGTAAGGAGAGAAAAGGATGGCATACAAGAAGTACGAACCTGGATGTGATATGGAAACGGATCTGGCAAAGAGAATCCGTAATCAGCTGGTCAACAGCGATGTGGATTATGTGATGGTTTTTCCGAAAGGAATTCCCTGGCCGGCCAACGAGTGTTTCAGGATGACCCTGGAATCTCCGCGGGGGATCAGGATCCAGGATTACAACCCGATCCGGAATGAGATAACCGGCAGTTATGATGGCAAGTTTTGGGGCAAAAATCTTCTGGATTTTCTCCGTGAGGTGAACCCGGAAGGATGGTCTTTTCAGATCCAGCGCAAGGAGGGAAACAGATGATAAGGAACGATATGGAAGAGGCTTTGGGCGGTACTATTAAAATCCTGTTGGGAAGTAAGGACGTTGACTTTGTGCTGGCGATTCCGAAGGGGAAAAATGAGGGTTTTAAGTTCATCAAGTCCGGTTCCCAGACGATCTATTGTTATGATTACAACCCTCTTTCCGGGGAGACTGGAGAGTACAAAGACTCCTTTTGGAGCAGCAAAGCTCTGGCGTATTTCTTGAGGGAAATCCAGGCAGACGGATGGAATATGGAAATTTTCAGGAGGAAAAAATAAATGGAGAAAATTCTGAATAACAGCTTTGTCAGGTTTCTTCAGGATCCGTGGTTTCCGTCTATCTGTGATGATAACAGCATGGTCGTGGCTGCGGTGATGACCGTGATCACGGCTTTGGCGATAGGGTTTCTGGTCATTGTGAAAAAAGTAGAGTTTTTTTGAGCTGTTAATATAATAGAAAATATGGAAGCAGTTACAGGCTACTTTCTGGTTGCTTTCACAACCTTGCGGGGCGGGTACAAGGTTAAATGATAACCGCAGGTCGAATCGGGAAATGACCATCAAAAAGAACCCCGATAACATCCTATCAGGCAATCGGCTATCCTGATAAAAGATTTGCCGGTTATTTTTCCAGGATAGCTCAGTTGGCAGAGCAGCTGGCTGTTAACCAGCGGGTCGCAGGATCGTGTCCTGCTCCTGGAGATAATTAGGGCGAGTAGCTCAGTTGGTGAGAGCAGGACTCTTATAAGGTCAAGGTCGGTGGTTCAAGGCCACCTTCGCCCAATAATGAAACAGCCAATACCTGATGGACCCGGAATATGGAGAATTTTCACCGATGACTATAAGATGAGCATTGTCTTTCAGGATCCAAAAACAGCCCAAGATTTCTATAACAGGTACAAGAAGTTTTTGTCTGAGGGCGGATCCGAGGAGCAATGGATTCAGGATCAATGTTAATATAAGGAAGAAACTATGAATATAATCAGCGCTATTGAAAACCAATCCAATGTATCAGTTACGGAAAACGGGGCTCTTGGGTTTCGTACTTCCGGAACCAAACTTTTGGACATTAATTTTGCCGTTTCCTCATTGAGAAACAAATCTGATGATGAAGTAATAAAGCAGTTTTCGGAAGTATTTGCCGAAAATCCGGAGCTAGCCATTAAATGGTTATTTTTTGCCAGAGATGTCCGTCAGGGTCTTGGCGAGAAAAGACTGTTCAAGCTGTGTTTTCAATGGTTTTTAAGATCCGGCGCGTACAAAACCAAAGATTTAATTACTCAGATCCCTGAGTACGGATCTTGGAAAGATATATTTGACCTCTTATTGAAGACAAAGGATCCTGAGATTGAAAAGTTTGTCATTGAACAGATTGTGTCCGATTTTGCGTCTGTCAAGCCCAGTCTTTGTTTGAAGTGGGCTCCATCCGTAAACTGTTCAAACAAGGAACGGAAGCATCTGGCTCGGTATCTGGCTGACAAGATTGGAATGACAGAAAGCAATTATCGCAAAAAGCTGGCTTACTTCAGGAAAATGCTGAATGTAGTTGAAGTTCCTATGAGCTCCAATGAGTGGGACAACATCAAGTACGAGACTGTTCCTTCCAAAGCCAATCTCAGGTACGGAAAAGCGTTTCTGCGCCATGATAAGGAACGGAGATCAGAATTTCTGGAACAGGTAATCACCGGAGAAAAGAAACTCCATGCAGGGGTTTTATATCCTCACGATATAGTACACCTTTTGGAGTACGAATGTGGAGGTTGGAGAGATTACAGCATCAAAAACAATGCTGACGCTGAAGCGGCCTGGAAGTCCTATCCAAAGAAACATATATCAAATGTTCTGGTAGTTGCCGATGGCAGCGGAAGCATGACAAGCCAGGTTGCCCCGAATGTTACCGCTCTGGATGTTGCCAATTCTCTGGCCATTTATTTTGCCGAGTGTAACACAGGAATTTTCAAGGACAAGTACATAACATTTTCGGATCGCCCTCAACTGGTTGATCTGACGGTTCCAAAAGATTGTACCAATCCTCTGGCCAGAAAGCTGGAGATAGCTTTGAAACATTCAGAGGTATCTTCCACAAATATAGAAGCCGTCTTCAAGTTGATACTTGAAGCGGCTGTCAACCATAAACTTCCACAGGAAGAACTTCCGCGAACAGTTTTGGCTATTTCTGATATGGAGTTTAATTCGGCTGTTCAGGATCCCGGTAATCAGGATAAGCTGTTTAATATCATCTCTAAAATGTACAATAAAGAAGGATATAGTCTTCCCCGTCTGGTTTTTTGGAATGTAGATTCAAGAACCGGAACTATTCCGGTGGTTGAGAATGAAAACGGCGTGGCTCTGGTTTCCGGTTACTCGGTGAATAATACCCAGATGATACTTGACAATGAAGTTGATCCGTGGAAATGTCTAGTGAAGGTACTGAAGGGGAGCAGATACGAAGCTATAAAACTGGAGAAGAAGTGAACACACTATGTTAATGTAATAACAATGGCGGCCGAACCATTTAAAATAATACAGAAGGAGGTAACTAACTGAGAACTTATTATTTTTGGACTATTGGCTATGCTTGACAGCATATCCTGATTTAAAAAAGGAGAAATTAAAGCTCGTACAGCAACATTAAAAATACAATGGTGTAGTTTTAAAAACGAGCTTTGTGTAATTAAAGCGCTAACAGCAACAATATAATACAAATGAAGTATATCTTTCTGTCAAGAAAGAATTGTAGATAATGCGCTTTGGTATTTCAAAATAATTAAAGCCCTCACAGCAAAATTATTATCCATACTGATTATATGAATAGTTTCAGGGCTTTGGATCGTAAGGCACCTACAGCAATCAAATAATTATATTCTGACTTCTGTCAGGACTATTACAATAGACCGCGAGAAAGTTCCCACCTTTTAAGGTGGGGAATGAAAGCGATCAAGAAAAATAGGTGCGGGACGCACCAAATTAACGCCTATGGACATTGAGTCCCTGGTGAATTCGGCATTGTCGGATGATCTAAACTCGGTGAGCGAAGTAGGAAGATCCCACCCTTTAGGGTGGGGTTAAGTTCACAGCAATTCAAAACTAAAATTTTTCTACTTTTTAGAAAAAACCTCCGGGAACGGGGAGTTAATAAACCGAACAAAAGCTGTCTCGTATTATATAAGGGGTCGAAATTAGCTTCGACGGTATTGTGAATTTCTCACAGAAGTTGGAAGAGAAAGGCAAAGAAAAGGAAGACTTAAAACTTATGAAAAAAATTTTGCAAATGGAGGTATTTATCAAAAAAGAAATCATTCTAAAAGAGAATTAGAAATAGTTTTCTATTTGAAAGAAAATTTTCCAAATGATAATTGGAAACAAGGCTTTTTAGATGGAAAAAACAGAAACATAAATCCAGACTGTTGGAGCAAAAATTTAAAAGTTATTTTTGAATACGACGGAATTTGGCATTTTAAAAATATCAATGATCAATTATTGAAAAAACAAAAAATTGATCAGGAAGTTCTTGACTATGCTAAAAAAATAATTTTAGAATAATAAGGATAGACGAAGAAGAAAAATTGTCTAATGAAGACATAAGACAATTAATTTATGGGTCATCAGAACAAATTATTCTAAAAGGAAAAAGATATAATTATTTAAGGGTCTGAAACAGCGTCGACGGATATATAAGTATATAGTCTGTAGGTAAAGGGCATACTTTTCAATAGCAATTTAAAGTAAACGACACTATCGGTTACAAAAATGATTATGACTTCGACGATTACGAAGAAGAATACGCTTTAGCGGCATAATCCGGCAATTTTAAAAAGTCTGTATTAAAATTTTGCTGTAACATAACAGGCTGGAAATTAAAGTCATTTCGAGACTTGAAATTTTAAGATATTAAAATACGAATGCAGATGTTAAACGAGACCTCTGAAAGATTTAACTCGTAGGCCATTAAGAAGAGAATAAACCTATAATTCAGTTTATGTACTTGATAGACCGGAATCCGGGGCAGCACCGGACAGATCCATTGAATCCTATGACCCACCCTTGGCGGGGGCTTGTCCCCGCCGGCTCCAGCATTAAGCCCGTCTTTCACGCAGCCTAATCTGATACGCCATCCTAAACAACTTTGATTCATTTAAATTTGGCGTAGCATGGTAGGAATCAGGAGCGTGATCCACAATATATCTCTCAAGGGAATCATGTTTTCCGCCCGGAAAAATACCATTTGAATCGTACGCTGAATCCTCATGTCTGCCTTTGTGATAATTCCGGATTGCTGTCTGCTGCTTCACCCAGTCAGAATTTGCATGGTGATTAGCTTTGCCATCGTGATAAGTAGTCCAGCCGCCATTTCTGGCATCGTACTTTGTGTTTTCAGATTCAAATGTCTGACAAATAGCATTAGTACAGTTGTGGAATTCTTTGTACTCATTGTGATTGAGAACAGCGGCTCCAGTATGTATTCCACCTCCGATCAGAAGAGAAAGAAGAGAAGCCGCTACTTTAGGTTCTCTGAAAAGCATGGAAGCAATCCCGGTTCCTTTTCGTTTGCTCACTTTGGCTTCCCTGATAGTACTCTCGCGAAAAGTATCCTGATATGCCGCTATCATTTCTTCAGCGATTGCATCAACTTGATCTTCATCTCCATCATTCAGTTCATCTGAAAGATACCCAAAAGCTGCCAGAGCCGCGGCCATCAGAAGGCAATCCTCTCTGGTTTCAGGTGGATCCAAATCCAGCTGTGATAATAGTTGCTCAAATAGTTCTTTGTTCATTGAAAATTAGTCTTTTTTTTTTGATGAATTCGAGACTAAAAATTTAATTTCCGCCGGCGTTCAGACATTTGCTGGACACAATCTATTATTTCTTGAGGGATTATATCTGTTGGAATAGTACATTGGCATTTCTGCATTATTATCATGTGGTGGCCAAAAGTTCCCAATAACTCTTTAATAGTAAGAGGAATAATGGCATGGTACTTTTGGGCAGGATCCAAAAAAATCCGTATTACCATATCGCCTACATCTATATCGTGCTCAAATGGAACACTGCATGCGTACATTTTTTCTTGGGCATCGTCCTCAAAAGCATTAATCAAAGAAGTTAATTCCCAGCGTCTGGTTTCCTGATCAACTTTTATCTTTCTGAATGGTATGTCAGTCATAGCCGGGAAAATAGCGCTGATTACATCTGCTGCCTCTACTATATAGCTTATATTATCACCCTCATAGGTTGTGCGGTATTTTATTCGGAAACAGTCTACGGCATCTGATATATTATATATCATTGTATTGTCAATCAGTTTCCTGCGCATAGGATCCTGTACAACACCCATTCTGGATTGTACCGTAGAAATTGGCCTGTTGCGGCTGTGATCCCCTCCCTCAAAAAAAGTAAATGGCGCCAAGTTCATATCCTAGTTAGTTTTTGGCCAACTAGATCTTCAATGGCGCAGAGAAAAAAAACCAAGAAGCAGATTGCTGATGAGTGGTATAATGAAAATCAAGATCATATAGACTGGTCTATAAAATCAAACAGGGAAAAATTCAGGGAAACTACAAGCTGGCAACGATTTGCAAACAACTTAAAAAAAGGAAAAGTTTGCGAATTTTGCTCGTGTAAAAGTTCTCACCTAACTGTTCACCATTTATTCCCGGATGACTATGATAACCTGGATCCTTCCAAGTTTAAGGTTTTGGATTTTGCCTGCCATACTAAAATTTCTCAACTCTCGCGCCGGAGAGATAGATCTAAAGTGCCGGAGTACTTTCTGCCTTTTCTGGAAAACTGATCCTATAGGTTGAGCCTCTTTCGTTCCCAGGGTCTTTCTTTGAGATAGTACTCAAGGTCAAAAGATTCCTTGAATTTTTGGTAGTAGCTTTGGTCAAGCCAGGAATCAGGAATTCTCAAAGAATATGCCTTGTCCAACCCTGCCAGAACTGATTCTACTAAGAGTGCAGTTGTTCTCCAAGAATTTCTGTTTTCTGGTCTTTGGATAAATTTAAATGTTCTAATGGAACTTCTGATTCTCTTGCGAGTTTATCTATATAGAGAGAATTCACTTTTTTTATAGCCTTTTCTATAACCTTCTGCTGGCCATAGTAGAAGAACTTTTTATCCTCAGGCCAGGAAAACCAGGCATAGGCATTTATTTCTGGCAGCATTTCTCCATCAGGGTTTTCAAAATAGCTGTCGCATTTCAGGCTTTTATGATCTATATGTTTATTATCTATATAGAGAAAAACTTCCAGGTCTTTATAGTCATTGTAATAGTAATAGCCAATATATTCTACTTCATCAGGGTTGAGTTCAATACCGCTTTCTTCAAACACTTCTCTTATAGCCGCTTCTTTTTTATCTTCTCCAGGGTCTATCTCTCCTTTTAATAATCCCCAGCAACCGGTGGCCGGTGCCCCATCATCAAATTTGAACTTAGCTCCTGTGGCGTGAGAAGCCAAAATAGAACTAGTAACAGGATCATAGATGATTACAGCGGCTGATACTTTTTTCTTTTGTTCCATTATCATCTAGTTTGGTCACACGCTGGTTCGTGGTCAGGAATGTTTCAACTCAACTAAATAGAATATGTCCGATCTTTATAGCACCAATCTTGAGGAGCTACTACCCTCCTCAAATTCTGAATTCGACTGGAACAAAAGAGTTCAAATAACCAATGAAGTACCACCTGTTGATTTGATTGATGGAGCCAATCATCTGATTAAAAAAGACCCACTGTGGAGGTATTTTTTTGGTAACTCCTTTATAGACTTTGAAGTTCCTTACAATATAAATACTAACGGTGAAGAAATTTTTGATAAAGATGGCAACCTGACCGAAGCCAGTATATCAAAGTACGTCAATGGCATCAGAATAAAAGATTTTGGGGATCAGCCAAAAATTATCAATCAGGAACTGAAAATCCCTATTGGCATGCACATGGAAGAATATGGAGTTTTGCTTCCGGAATTTGATTTATTGCTGCATGAGGTGTACAAGTACCTGGACAGATTATACCCAGATCATCCGGATTTTGTAAGGATACTGACAGATAATGAAATTAATGACAACTTAAACCAGGCAGGGGCTCTTATTGATTATCAGCTGAATACTGTTTTGATTGACTGGTTAGCCAATGAGATGGAGTATGGCGAACTAAAAGGCGCTGATCTCCAGAGAGGAAAAGACTATGAAGCTCTGAAAATGAAGATCCGAAACCTGTGGAACCATGCTTTCAGACGCAAGTTATTCGGGGCACTTCAAGGATATAAATGGTTCGGATCGGATCTATGGCAGCATATATCGGTGTTCCAAGTCGGGCAGTATCTGCCATTAATCCCCTATAAGAATGATGATACTACAGTTTTATATAACAACACAATAAAAGATTTTCAATGGTACAGAGGCTGGGAAAAAGAGCCTCCAATAGATGACAGGTCTATTAACAAATGGCATGCACTAACCGAGAAAAAATTCCGGATGATTGACTGGACAAATGAATCCTATGATTATCATGTCGAGCCAGTTGCTGAGGTGTACGGAACAGCCCACTCCACACCAAATTCAATGTTTGATCTGTACGAATTCAAGATGGACAACAATACTCTGATCCCTGATACCAGTATTAATACAGATTTTAAAGCAGGTTCCAAGGTTACTGTCGATGGAAAAGATGCCTATTTAAGCATTATATATACAGAGAGCAGCTGGGATTTTTCAATGACCCTCAACTATGATATAAATGATGACCTCGTATCCTATCTGCCGGACATTACAGAAAAGCCCAACTCTATCGCTCATGTTCTGGAAACAACAGAATCCTACCCGCAGTTTACAAAATGGCTGAGATATGGATTTACCAAGAATAAAGGAACCTCTACTGAGGAACGAATCTACACCATCAAGGATTTTCTTGCGTCAGCAGATAAAAACTACTCGACGCAGATGACCGATTACAATACCTGTTTTGCTCCTGGAATAAGGCACTCCTTTTTGGACGCCACAGCGGAATTACTTGCTTTGTTTTCCAATGAGAGAGATTTGTACTCTGAACTAAACCTGACATTAAGCCCTTTCCAAAAAGGTGAATTTTATGCTTCCATTGGAGAAACATTTACTTTTTATCCATCAGCAGTCAATGCGGAGATTCTAAGAGACCCTGGAACCTATCTGGATCCCTATATTGTGTATTACAAGGATGTGCTTGATCCAGAATCAGTTTTACATTACAACCAAATAATAGCTAATAGGGAAATTAAAAAGGATCAGGAACATCTTTATATAGCCGAATTTGCCGGATTTAAAAAAGGCTGGATGGAATTTACCAATATAAAAATGGAGCCTTTGTACGATGATGAAGTTGAGGAACTGATCAATAAAGTCAACAACGATACTCTGACCAAGCAGGGTATTATTTATAAAAAATATAAAAACATGGCTCCTGTTATCTTCTTTGGTAAGCCTTACTTTGAACTGGGTGATTACAATGCTGATGGAGCCAGACCAATAACAAGGATAAGATTTAATATAACAGGGTTTCCAAAAATAAAAGATTTTTATATGATGCGAATGTGCTATGGATCAGGTTACATGAATCTTTTGGAGGAAAAGTTTACCCAGTTAAAAATTGTTTTTAATGACCGGTCAATCCAGACGGGCAATTCCTTTGAGAGAAATAATTATTTTGTGAAATTCATGCAAACCAGATACCAGACTTTCGACCCTAATGGAAATTCCGTATCTGGCTTCAAACACGATTTCGATCTGTTAAAAATCCATGTAGCCTCCGGAACGGCTTATCAGGGCGATTCCTACTGGATGAGACTGCTGGACGGCAGCGGAAATAATGGATCAGCCCCTGACTACTGGAATGGATATGTCATATCAGGATGGTCTATTACTGGTGTCTATAAATCAGTTAGATTAAGAGATGCTTATATAAAATTTGTGGCAAATTGTGGTTCCTTACCTGTGTATGATGGAACCAACTATGACATAGATGCTTTTAATGCGGAATGGCAGAAACTGGATAAATTTTTCAAAGACGCTCTAATTGAAGAAACCAACCTGATGAAAGTTGATTGTGTAAACAATCTGGACAGGTCTTTCTATAAGAATTTAAATCCAAGCTCCTTGAATGACAATCAGAAAAAGGCTTTGAAAAGAGTAGAAGAGCTTGACCAATCCCTAGACTCTATGATGGTGAACCAGGCATTGATGCTGGATAAGCAACCTTCAGATATATATATGAAGAACATCCCGGATCCAGATATATTTTTGGATATATCGGAGCAGATGGATTTCTACTCATTCTTTGATTGTGTTCTGGATCCTGTGTTTGAATGTTATATTGACTATAAACCAAATACCGCCTATGGAACCGGCGTAATACTGGATTGGGATTTCGGATCCATCCAGCTGTGTCAGCTGGTAGAAGATTCGGTAGATATGGAAGTCGTTGATCCTTCCACAGGTGTCAGACAGGATCTGTACGAGCATTTTGCTTCCACCAGCTCAAATAAAGGATGGGTAAATGAGTATGATTTTGTATCTACTATTCCACCTTATCTATCTTACAAGTACCTTGACTTGAATGAGGATATATCTGTTGTGGCAGATCAACGCAATCATTGGGACAGAAAATTTGCTTTTACTTCCTGGAACTTTATTGAGCAGATAAACATGACCCGGCGTAACATTATAGGAACGCCAGTTGCAAAATACATAATGGATATACGGAGTATTATCAATGTTGATGAGGATCCGTACAAAATAACTTTCGAGGATGAAGAATCGTACAGAAGAATAGAACTTTTATCAACCGGTGATTATATCAGCGGAATTTCAATAGAGAATGACACGTACATTATCAGCATTGATGCTGAAAACAGACGGCTGTTTGTAAACCGGCCGTTGTCAGTAACCGGTGATTTTGTCCTAAAATACCATATTGGCATAGATGTTTTCCCTATAGAGCTTGATGATCACAATTTCTATGATTATCGGGAAAATCTGGACAGAAAAAATATACTGGATAAAGGCAATCCATTTTGGCACGGTTTTTATGGATCTGATGAATGGCCCCATCCATCCAATGCTTTTATCAATGGGCCGATTGATATAAGAAACTATAAGGAAACTCTGCTAAACAAGCTGCGGGATTTCCCGGCTTTCCAAACCGCCTGGAACGATCAGGTGCTGAAACTTTATATAGGCGAAGCCGATAAAAACGACAGTTATGTGCTTCCCGCTTTCGTAAACAATAAAGGTGATCTTTTCTACGAATTAAATGCCTACAAAACTTACGAAGACGACAAATACCTCTGTAAAAAAGAGATTCTTGATTACTTTACAGGGTGCGTGGCTATGCTCAGTAGAGCCTCTGATGCCGTGAATGTAGGATTTAATATAACGGCCGAGACGGATAATTCCGGTAATTACATCTTCGTAACTGATGATAAATATACGGATACCAACATTCACAACAAGTTTAAAACTCTAGGTTGGAATTCAGAAACTCTGCCGCTGTACTATGAAATTGGAACCGGTCAATTAGATTTATTTGATGATGATGATGATGATAGTAAGCAGCCGGAAGACTATATTGACAAATCCTATTACAACTATGATGTTTACGCCGGAGCTGATCCTTCCGATAAAGACACCAGGCTCTATAACATTCAAAATGCCGATTTCCAGAAAATAGATGATTCATTTCCAACGGTATCAGGATCCAATTATCAATCATCCTATACGAAGATAACTCTTCCATCAGACTTTATTATCCCCCCTGATATAAAGCACTTTTATATACTGTGGAATAACAATAAATACACCGTCTCAGGATCAGGAATTGATTATATTACCACGAATCTGATTACCACGCCGTCAGGATCAGGAGGCAATATAGTATTCAATCCGGTAGTAGGCAGCCAGAATATAATGATTGCGATTCAGGACAAGCAGATTATAGAGCCGAAAGAGTACGAAATAAAAGAAGGCCCGGCCGTGTGGTCAAGGACAATCATCGATATAAAAGAACCGGTCAGAACCTATATTGATCACATAGCCAAGCCGGTATTTTCAGGAACTCTTGGTGAGCACGAAGTTCACAGAAAAGAGCTGTTCTTGGACTCTGGAGATCCAAATACATTTTATACTACTATTCAATTCAGCACCATCAAGCAGGAGAAAGAAGTATCCAGACAGATAGACCTGAAAACCATATTTGAGCAATACACTATAGAAGAATCTTTTAAAAATGTATTTCTGGAGACCGTTCCTGTTTCCTATAAAATTGTTGATACCGCAAAAGTATATCAATTAGAACCACCAGAAAAAACTCAAAATTTAAACTATTATATTTTAGATAAGGCATACCAAGACATAGAGCCTTCTCTAATAGTGTACGAAAAAGGCCACTGGAATTTCAACCAGTTGGTTTTTGGTGGTTTGATCGGATCAGGCTCTCAGCTGCAGCTTACTATGTTAGATGTTCCTGAAGATGTTTACATTTCAATAAGAAACGTTCTTACATATCAAAGTGTTGAATCCAACAATACCAGTTTTTCTGAACATCAAGTCTTAAAATTTGTCGTTCTTGCCAAGTTACTGTCAGGTCTGAAAATCCTGAAAGGCAATTTAATCAATTTGGTCTTATATACATATGAAGAAATGGAAAAAATCTTCTCGTGGGTATATAACAGGGTTAATAACTCAAATGTCCAAAGCATCACAGGTTACTCCAGCGTGTCAGCCCTAATAGCCGGAGAAATAGGTAATCAGACTGCAATAAAAATGAGTATTTTGCCTACAAGCAGTTTTGATTATTACGAACTGAATAACGTAACCCCGACTGATCCTGATGAATTTGTGGCAGGTGTTTCCAGACATTCAATATATCACTTTATGATGGCTGCCGCTGATTCAAAATATAAACTTGACAATGGCACGGTGATTGCTATGGTGTACTATGATAATCACTTTCTAATGTACCAACTACTACAGAATAAATACTACTTCCAGATGCTGAATCAGCTGCGTCTGCCATCTCTCAGTGATTCAGAATTTGATACATACTGGGGCAAAAATGGTACAACAAAAGATCACATCTTTCCTATAGAAGCAAATAACGCCATAAAAAATACTATTAAACTTCCGGATCAAATAGTAACTGATTCATTAAGTGCGGAAATCAAATTAAATTTTGTGTTTGAAACAGAAGGATGGAAATGGGATGATTATTTTAGTGATAATCCTCAGAAGTCGTCTTACAATATAATGGAACAGCCGATCTATTATGATAAAGACAATCTGCTTTTATATACGTACAATAAGAAAGGTTTGGATAACCAAAAGTACGTGATAGAATTACAACAGCACAGGTATTTCAAAAACTGTCTATATCTGATCGGAGTATACCAAACAAAAGAAAAAAATATAAATGGAAACCTGGAACAGTTTGCGTATGTCAACGCTTTGGATGGGGTGTTGTTTGAATGTTCCTGGTTATCACCGTCGGATCGATTACTTGAACTGGAAGAAATAAGAATCCGATCAAAGTACTCCGAGGAGCTGGAATCACAATTCTTCTCTTCTTATACTACTCTTGAAGGTCAATTAAAAGGTATTTATGAGGATCCCAATGACAACACTAGATACATGCTTTTTGGGTATCGTGATGAGCCTGGGCTTGGGTCTATTTCCAATAAGTTGTCAGTAATCTCTGAAATTTCAAAAATAATGCCTTTAAAAAACAATCAGGAGTATACTACCAGCTGGTGCGATTTCGACACGGCTGCTTGGGCTGATGGAGCAAGGATCGAATGGCCTGAAGTAACTGATATAACAATAAAAAACGCACTGAGCAGCAATACCAACTTCGACTTTAAATTCTATAAAAACACAATAATACTGGAGGGTATTATTGACACATCCAGCATGAATGGCATCGACTTCTCAATAAATCCTAGAATTGGAGATGCTTTGACGTACATTCTGCCGGGTGATGAGATTGTCGGCCTAGTTGGTTTGAGTTCATCAAAATCTCAAAAAGTATATGAACAGACAGTAACAGAAACTCAACTTCTAACTGGGCAAACAGAACAATGGCCAATAACATTACCAACCAACCCTGGAACTTCTCCTATTGAGGATGTTGATTTCAAAAATGGTTACTTTGTAACAGCCTCTGATGATGGCAAAGTTACAGTCCACAAAACTTCCAGCCTGGTTTCAACAGGAGCTGAAATTTCATCGTATGTTTTTGTAATCACGGAGGTTAATAGCCGGGCAGGGGGATCAGTTCCGTACAATACAAAATTAACCGGATTGGCCTGGGATGACCAAACCCAGCACTGGGTACTTTCTTATACTTCATCTATTCAGGAATCCTGGTTTATTGAATTTACGGCGGAAGATGGTACGTATAAAATTATTGATACAGACCCTGGAGTAGATATAAATACCTATCAGGTTATCAGAATAGTTGATGTGGACTCCAGGCAGAATGAAAGCACCAATTTTCACTATGAGCAAAATCACAACCAGTACGTCTATGTAAGCGCTAGAGATGTGGCCATGAAACAGGCTGATCTGCTTCCGGAAACAGTTCAAACATACACAGGCGTAAATGACTGGACTAAAACAGGATCCGGATCCATATCGGCAACAACCAACTCTCAGGGAAAAAATGGTATTCAGATAGATGGGACAGCCGACATACTGACGAAAAGTTTGATCAATGTCGATCCTGAAATGTACACCGAGGTCAATTTTGAGCTGCAGCAACTAAGCGGAGATGGATCGGCTGATTTTTATGTCGACAGAGCTTTTGTTGCCGACGCTTTTGTGTACAATAGAGATACCATGAGCTGGTTTTCTATTATGGAAAATTTAACAGGAGACAAAGTCCCATTGGTATCAAACTTCCGCATCAAAGATATGGTCAGAGCCCAGGCTTTTTTTATCAAAAATGATTTTTTCTCGGATACAGAAGTAATAACAGCGTCCTTGCCGGTTCCTCCTAAAAGCCCAATGTGGCCTATTCCAAAATATAATGGAGTAGACCTGTTTACCAAAGATTCTTATGTGTACGGAATTAATGGCAATCCTCTGGTATGGGATTATGCCATGACAGAAAAAGTTCCTGGTAAACCCCAGTTTGGATATACATATATTCTTGATGCATCAGGAAGAAAAACATTTGTCAACCCTCCAGTTGGTAGTCCGCCTAATGTCACAGGATCCTACTACAAAGAGTTGAATACATCAGATCCACAATTATATACTACCAGACCCTGGTTGAGATCAAAAGAAAACCGCAATTATGTGCTTTTTGGTGATCCGGGGCAGGAACTGGACAACAGCTATCCGCCTCCAAGAGCCCCTTATTCCGGGGGATCCTTGCCCTATGTAAAAACAAAAAATCACCAGGAAGGCTGGGCCGGCTCTCCGTATCAAGACAAAGATACACCTGACGAAACAAATCCGGACACTTCAATTTCCTGGTGGACTTGGGCCAAATGGGCTAACCCTGGTACTACGTTTAATTTTGAATTACTTCCTGATGGAGTAAGAAACCCCATATCAGACACTGGAACCAGCATGGATGTATACCTGACTCCGTATGATCCAAATTCTCCAAGATTAAATCCAAGCATACTCTCAACAAAGGATCCAATGGACTACCCTTATGTTACTATAGAAGATATATCAAATTATTTTATAGATCATCCGGAGCTTGTCGGCGATGCTAAATATGTCCCGAATATATCGGATATCTCATCAATACAAACAATTGCTGTCAAAGAAGTTCAATACGGTAGTAATACTGTCAAAGTTGACTCTAATTTTTATGACCAATATGGCTGGCATATTGAAATTCTAAGAAATGAATCAGGAAATATAAAAACTCGACCTGTAGTGATAATTGAACAGGTTGGCTTAGGAAAAGAAGGATTGCACACTAAAGAAAACTACTATACTTATATAGGAGAAACCGCCGACAAAGCAACCTCCCTAACCATCAGCAAAACAACTGTTCGTGTTCCAGAGCTGTGTCTCAAGCCAAATTCAATTTTAGCTGGAAATGATAATGATTTAGAAAGTTGCAGGAAATGGCTGAATAATATGTACACCGATCGCCAGATAAATGTAAATTTAGATAAATGGAAGATAGTCAATAAAAAGAACCTGCCAGGATCAGAGATTGCAATGGGACTCATAAATTTTTTAGACACAGACTCAAGTAATTCTATTGTGCTGAAAATTCCAGATTATATTGTTGATCTGGACTATCAGGAAAATGATAGTCCTACAAAACGAATTGAAATGGAATCAGAACTGATAGATCATCCGGAAGATGGAATATATACTATAGAAGGAACCGATCTTAACTTCCAGACAGGATTTAAGTACGAAGGCACTGTAAATTACCAGACCTTTATACCTTATACCCAGTTTTGTGTTCTTCCGGATCATATACTATTCAACAAGTACAATCTGTTCCTGGAGTACTTGAAGTACTCAGATGAAAAAATATATTTTGACATGGACATTATACATCCACAATTTAAGTCATACCCCACCCCAAGATACTGGCCGCGGTTTGAAGTTCCTTTAGACTATCAGAATGAGTACCTGTACAGTGATGATTGGGTTCGTGAGGTGTATATATATACTGAGGAGTATCAGGAGTATGCGTATAAATATATAGCTTTTATTAATTCCAATGAATTTAAAACATATATAAACAATCTGCGCAAACACTGGGGCTATGGTGGAATGTACAACTATGAGATAGACACCAGCAGTTATACCCAAACAGGATGGTTCAATAACGGTTGGGATGGCACAAATACATCAAGTCAGCCACGAAACCTTATAGACCCCTACACGCAGGTAGACCCCTATCTGAAGTCATTCAATGTTCCACAACGGGTGATGACCCCGGAGGTACTTAAAAAGCTTCCACTACCTTATAGCTCCAATAATATAGAAACTGTGGTAGTTAAAATGAACCTAGGCCAAAATGTTATTGGGATCAAAGGGTCTTTTAAAAATGGCTCCTACAAGGTTGTAGACTTTAAGTCCAAATTTATCTCAAAAATCAACACCAGAGTTGGATCTTTTGCTCCGGTTATTTTAGGAACATACAATCCTTTCAGCTCGGATTATTATATCGAGAGCATAACCAGCAAGCTTAAATCGGCAAAGTTTGTAAAAACAAATTCCAAAAATATGGAAATCCGTATATATGGCGACAAAATCTTTGTTTATGGGCCGACTAAAACCTGGACACCGAAAAAGGTGCAAAATCAAATTCAGCAGATCGAGGGGGAATTCATTCTTCAAGAGGATGAAGACTGGGCTTTCGGCCAACTGACGCAAAACTATCATTGGAAAATGGCCCAGCTTCCAAACAGAAGAAGATCAGAAGTAAAAGCTTTTCAAACAATGTCTATAACTGAAGCTTACAACTATGTGAACGAACTGTATCTGACAACAAAAATCTCAGTTTCAAAGATGATTGACAATTTGAGCTCAGGATCTTCTTCTACTGTCGGATCCGAAATAAATGATCCATCAGACCTTAGAAATATGCTGCAAAAATACCTGGACTGGCTGGATAAATATACGGCCAATGGAGATGATGGTTACTTTGATAATGCTCCTATTAAATTTGATACGGAAGACATAATACCTCCATATTTGAAGCTGAACAACTGTGTATTCATCCAGACCGAAAAAGGCAAAGTTCCAGTATTCAGCTTTGATGTAAGTCCCAACCCTCCAAAAACAGAGTATTTTGCCAGAGAGTACGATATACAGACAACAGGAGACATTGAGCACAGACAGCTGAAAAAGGACAATTATATACAATACCTCTGCGATTATGCTACGGTTATTCTGGGGGATTCGAGGTTTGAAAGCTTTTTTGATTTTGATTATGTATATACTCCACAAAATAAAATAATGTTCGGCACTGAATGGGCAGGCTGTATCAAGGATGTGTGGTTGACTGATAATGTGCTGGGGATTATTACCAAGTACGATGATGTACTGACTATCAGAACAGAAAAGCTTTACTGCCGTGAAGATATAGAAGATTTTAATAACTGGACAGTAAACCAGGTCGACCCCAGATACCTTCTGGAAACACAATCGGAAGATAATTATGCTATAAAAACAATTGCTTTTGTTGACAACAATAATATAACCAGCACCACATTCAATATGTTTCCTATTGAGCATCCTACCAAGGGCTTTACGCTGAATGTAAAGTCGATAATTGGAAACAATGTAATACTTGCCGGGTATGTCCAGGCCAATGACATGGTTAAAAACATGACGGAAAGGCAAACCACTTATTCTTTGTATAATCAACTCTATCCAAATGACGGATGGAAGTACTTTGATACATATACAAATAAACAAAATAAAGAAGAGTATAAAAAGTTCCCTGTTATATTCTACTCCGAAGATGGAGGCCAATCTTTCCAGAGAGCTGACATACCTTCAAAAGGTCCGGTTCCATTAATAACAGCCTATACAGATGAGATGACTACTTCCGATGGGTCAACAATAGAAAAAAATGCTTTGTCCAATATAGAAGCTTATTCCATTCACCGCGTTGGAGAAGAGTATAGAGTATGGCTTAAAAATCCGGATATAAAATTATTGGAGTCTAATAATAATGATCTGATTGATAAATTGGATCCTCAAAAAGTTCTGAATTATGATTATACGCCATTGGCCTATACTTATTTTACCTATGGAGAAACCGGGTTGGTTTATAACAGCGACATTATTGATGCTATGGATGAAACAGAAGTAAAACTAAGCGTGGCAAAATCAAACAAAGTTATAGATAATGTAACTATCAATCTGGTGCAGAATGGTGTAACAAAATTTGTTTCTCAGAAGCCATTCACGCTGAAAAGTATTGACAACATTAAAATAACAAATGTTTTATCAAGCAATATAGAAATTGAGCCTCAGCAGACATTAGATGAGCAGGAACAACTTAGAGTTTTAGTTGCCATCAATCCTTCAAAAAACATAACCAACCAGAGCAGATTTATAGAACTAAAATCAGAGTATATTAATGCCGAAGGTAAATTTATTGTTCCGGAAGTAGTGGAAGTTACCTCTGAAATTAATGCCGACAGAATGTTTTCCTACCGTGAGCAATTATCCTTGACAGCCCGTAAAACTGACAAGACAGGTATTCTTTCAATAAAAGAAGATCTGGAAGAGTACGACAGACACTTCTATCAGTACGAAGAACCTTACATCGATCACGGTAAAGAAATGTACCAGTATAAAATTTTACGCAATTCTTTCGGAGGTCCGGTTGTTCTTTGTAATGACCAGCAAAATTATCTATCTGAACTAGACACTGAAAACCCTCATAATTATTTTCTGTTATGGAACCTTATAGACACAGGGACAGATGTCAATTCTTTGCCCGTTGCTCCAATGATAGTACCAAACATAGACACCAGCACTGTCAATGTTGCTTTTACAAACGAAGTAATGAATGACACTATAAATCATTCATATATCAGTAATGGCGCGAAAATACTGGATCCAAAAGATGTGATGGTAAAGTCCTTTGATATAGACAAAAAGGATCCAAAGGTACTAATTACAAGCTCAGGGTTTAGCGCTGTGTACAACTGGATGAGCGTGAATGGTGAGGAACAGAAACAGGATACTACTACTATCGACTCGTACTTCTATTTATGGCCAGTCGTCAACAATACTCCAATCGGCAAAAATGACCTTCTAAAAACCAAAATATATAACTGGGAAGGAGACATTGTTGGTTCAACAGAAAAGCTGGATGATCCTACCAGCTTCGGAAAGGCTATTCTGGAAATATGCAGTTACAATGAAACATACGCAACATACCTGGGCGAAACCTTCAGGGAAAGAGATATAAAACTGTTTGATTGTGTAGATTATGTTCAAATTAATGGAATATACTATGTCAAGAATATGCTGAATAATTGTATAATGATGAATTCCAACATCAAGATTCAATTTACAGCTTTTATTCCTTATATATTTAAAGCCGGTTACAAACAGTTTATTAACGAAAAATTTGTACATGCTTTCAATGATAATTTTAAAAATAAAGATCTTCTTGAGAGCCCTCTGCCAGAATACCCTATCAGCGGAGTATATCTTAATCCGGCCGGGTATGGAGGAGATAAAGACAACACCAGCTGGGAAGTTGAGCAACCCTACGAAATTGATTATATTGCGTTTAAGGATGAAATCCAGTACGGATCGACCGGAAGACCTATCTATTTAACCAATCCCTACTCTGAAGTTCTATTTTCCAAGCACGGGTTCTTCCTACAGAAAACAACGGACAAACCTGTTGTTATATCCTATGATAATCTGGCTAATGATGATAACATTGTAACATTTTACAAGGATTATCCAGGATCCTATAATACCTATAATATATACCGCAGGCAACCTAGTGAGTATTACAGCTGGTATCCTGATCAGACTATTTATTACAATGCCGATTATCATATTAGGGGTATTGAAAACCCAACTCTACCTAAAATTGATATGAGCGGAGGTCAGACAGTACCCGGCGCTTTCTGGAATCCTTACAATCCATTCGCCGGACAAACAACACCGGAAGGATATGAAAACTTTACATACGCAACTATGCTATCCAGGTTTGTACTATTAAGAAATGGTGTGGAGCAGCATCCTGACTGCTCGGTTACATTCAGGGATGGTGATAGAGTACTCAGCAATTATGCCTGGAAAGATAATTCAATATGGTACTTTTATAACAACCCTGCTACAGAGAAAATGCCGGTAATAGAGGAACTAACCATCACAATTACGGATTCTCACGGGTTCAAGTACCAGCATACATTTGATGTGGCGCCTGATACTGATCAATGTCAGTTTAAGATTGTAAGTATAAATCCGATTAAGTACATCAACCAAAACCTTTACGGAACACAAAAAATAAATATAGTATTTGATGGCAGCACCATTCCTGGTACTACAGTACAAATCAGATCAAATTCAATAAATTGTGTAATTAATAATCCTTATATGGAAGTTACTAAAACAGATACTGACACCCAAACCAAAACAAACCCTGTAGAGTTTTCGTGCGAACTTTCAAGTTTTAGTCAGGAAGCTCGAATAAAGACCGATACCACAGAATTAAATTTATATATTCAGGACATTCAAAATGCCAGGTTGCTGACACAAAGGAACTGGGGCGTCAACAATTTGGATAAGTCCTCTATTCTGACTGAGATATACGCAAATGACCAAGATATAAAAAGTCTTTTTAATGTATCATTTGACCTCTCAACAAGTCAATTAAAAGCTACAAGCCCCAATACTGAACTGGTATTATTAAGCGATGTTATAGAAACATCAACCCTAGTAGTAAATATGATAAGTCAACTTCACAAATTTGTATTCCTGTATGGAGAGTACCCGAAAGACCGGGCATATAAAATTGAATATAACCAGAGTGATATATATATTGATGGATTATATGGACGAATACTTCTGAGGGTTCCCAGGTACGAAAATATGAAACAATTAATAGACATTAATCAGCAGATTATCAGATATAAGACTCCAAAGGTGTTGTTTACTTACACGAAAAAAAGCGGAGAATTTAATCATATTGAAGGAATAGACAAGAATTTTGGATTTATACAATTAAAAGACACCTTCCAGAAGCAGGACATCTGGGGCAATAATCTGTACGCGGCCTATAATGACAATCAGCCACATTATATAATGATCAGAATTATGCCGTTAAATTCAATAATAAACCCGGTTACGCTGATGAATAACAAAAATTATATTAATGAAGTATCTTTTCAGGAAACGCAATTGTACAGCTTTGATCGTATATGGTGGAATGAGAATTCTTACCCAGTGTATCCTCTAACAATTAAAGGAACCCAGTTCAACAAAGACAGCTATAAGTACTTCAATGATGTCCAGTATAAAAACAAGGATGGTCTCACCATATATGCCTGTAATGAGGATGGAATGTATATCAAATACGGAAAAAACAACAAAGGATTGACTTCCACTGTGCTGGGAGATGAATTTGGATCATTATCAGAAGATATATTCGCGAATGTGGATCCTAGGTTTAATATGCTGGAACCTGTTTATACTTCAAATTTGGACTGGTTCTTAAAAGAATTCTATGTCGAGGGACAGGAAAGTAACCTTTTCTGGCAGTATATAATGATAAAAAACAACTACAATTCTTATACACAAAATTTTGATATTGTTCTTAGTATATACTCTCCGGTAAAGAAAAATGGAATACTTGTCAAAGAACCAGAAAAATTACCATATACTACTATATACCAGAGCCTATCTGATAATTTCCTGCCAGAATCTATAAAACCAACAGAAATCTCATTTGTCCTGGGAATTCCGGATAAGTATTATTCGAGTGTTACCTCTATCAACAAATATGGTATCCAGATAAAAAACTATTTGTTTCCTTCAGAATTGTACAGAGATATTTATATTGGTAAATCTGCTATTTCCAATTGTGATATAAACGCATCGTACATAATAAATTCATCAGAGTCATTAACAGACAAGTCTAACAAAGACGAAGCGGTAAACCAGATTACGGAAATGGGGCTGTTTGATAAAAACCACCATTTAATAGCTTATATGACCCATCCTATTGTGGAATATAGATCAGATGTTCAGCATATTTCCTATACGCTGGCAGTATCCAGTAATAAAATTCATGTCATCTAAAAATTCAAAACCCGCAGGTTCTTGCTAAAGGAACCGCGGGTTTTCTATATAATTAATCTTTGTCATTGTTGAAATTTGTGATGCTGATCTTCCACTCAACTGGAACTCCCAGCAATTTATTGTTTTAGGAGGCATTGTCTTTACCTCACCCAAATAGTTGCCCTCAAAATCGGCTGAAAATTTTGGACTATATCTTATCTTATAGATCTAATACTTTAGTCTCTGAACGGTTTTATCGCTGCTGATTCTAATTAAATAGGTTCCAGCAATTTTATTAGTTTAGTGTGAGCCCTCTATTTTTGCAAACTCACTATTATAGCGACCAAAAGCGTAAAGTACGCTGTTGTTCGGTAGAGCAACTGTAGCATCAATTGTGATACTCAGCGTCATAACCCCACGGTTAGCGGGACTGTAAGGTCCTACTGGAGGCCGGGGAAGAAGACCCGCCGTTACAGCGGAAGCATCAGCACCGTCCTGGATACCGTTAGGATCGTTGGCCATGTAATTTGGCTGATTGATCAGAAATTTGTCGCGGCTAACTGGAGCTCCTCCCGGAGTTGTATACTCTACGGTGAAACCCTGGCTAGCATACCATCTCGAATTTGTTATCTGCATATTACTATACAGTCCAGATTATATCATCTTTTAGTTAAGTCTATAATCGTTGATCAACTATATCATGTTTGGAGCTTTAGAACTAAGCTCATGTTGATATAGTTTTGATGCTGATTGGCCTATTATCTTAGGTTTTCCCAGCAATTTACTTAATTTTCCTGCTTTATTCAAACAGGGGGCAATAATAGTTTACCCGAAGATTTCTCTTGAATCATTTTCGTTAGCTTTATATTACTATAAAGATCAGATCATATCATTTTCTTCATAACCTATGATCGTTGAACGATTACATTCGCTGCTGATCCTCTTTTAATAAGAAGTTCCAGCAATTTGTTATATTTTATATCGCCAATTCAAAAAATTTCAGCGATTACATTCTGCTCAAACTGCTCTGGTCTTTGGTCTGGCGAACCAAAATACAGATAGGTGTAACCATCTACATAAGCTTCTCCATTTTTCCCCCACTTACCGCTCTCGAACTTAGCGTTGTCGCTAAGCCCGGTCATGGCACTTACATCCTTGAACATAATGTTCGCGGTTACGGTGCTCCCGGCGGCCAGATCTACAGGCGTATAATCCGTAGTGCTGGTGCTGACAACAGCGTTTGCAAGTTCCTGGTTGGGACGCGTTTAGATTATACCATCAGCTCGTCTTTTCCTGTTTCTTTATCCGCACAAACTTGTGTTTACGCGGTTTATATTCCTCACCTTCAGGCAACGGAGGCCGTTCCCTTTTCGGCTTGTCAGGTTTGTACTGAGCCGGACCACCTCTAATCGTTGGACTAATGTTACCGGTTTCCAGATCAACGCCCTTTCGTTTCAGTCTCCTTTTATGGCGTTTCTTAACCGCCAAAGCAGGATCAATAGTTTCAGGGTATCGTTCCTTGATAATTTCAACTGCCGCAGTATGCTGGCTTTGCCATTTCTCGAATCGGTGCGGCCTCTTTTTTAGTGAGGGTGGCGACCATTCAAGCAGATGAAGAGCCTGGGGCGTATTTGCCTTGAGATACTCAATCTTTTCGGCAAATGTCCGGGCGTACTCTTCAGGGCTGAGAGTGTCTTTCAAAGCCTCCATTTCTTCCTTGAATTTCAGGAGGTCTTCTTTTCTGACATTCTTTGGAGGTTCTTCCATCCCGAATCTTTCGAGATTGGTCTTTTTTCGCAAACAGTTGGGACATATTCTGCCCCGCCTTGGTTCCAATAACGGATGAAGCAGTATATCTTTACCGCATACTCCGCATTGAACTTTCAGCTTGTCTTTCTGTAAGCACTTCCATTTTCCATGCGACATTTATTTTCCTTATCAAACCATATTAACATTTATAGCTGCTGATTGTCCTGTCTGACAGGATTACTTCCAGCAATTTGTGGTCTTTATTTATCCTCGCGACCAATCCATCGCGAGTTTCTTCATATAGCGCTTTTCTAAAATCGTCGCTATTAACAATTTTGTTATCCGTACCTTACGGTTACGGTTCAGATTATATCATCGGATTTTAAACCGGATCACCTTTAATCGTTGAACTGTTGCATTAGCACCTAGCTGCTGATTGTCCTGTTAGACAGGATCCCTTCCAGCAATTTGTAATCTTTCAAGAGACCCTAATAGTCAAGTCTCCGCCTTTTGAATAACCCCAAGGGTCGAAGTCCGCATCAGCGGGATCATAATCCGGGGATTTATCGTTTAAGGTATGTCCATTCTTTTGTACTGCATATTACTATACAGAATAGACTATATCATTTTTCATTCTATTGAAAATACAACCTATAGTCGTTGAACCTTAATTGGCTGCTGATTCTCTGATAATTCTCAGGGATTCCAGCAATTTGTTGCTAGTAGCCATTATTATAGCTGTTTTTGAAAAAACATATTGTTATCTATTCATTCCTGAATAGTTCAGATCATATCATCATTGTATGCTCTATGATCGTTGAAGTGTGATTAACACAACCTGCTGATTATCTTTATAGACATTCCAGCAATTTAGCATATTTATTCACCGCTTTTTCTATTTTTACGGTCTAATGTATTTTATCGCTTATCTTGGACTATATCTTCATGTTTCTACATGATACAGTGTTTAGTCTCTGAACTTATTATAGCTGCTGATTATCTTTCAAGAAGTTCCAGCAATATACTGTATAGGATCCGATATTTAAATCCTTGGTTGTTTCCACTTTATTCTTATTCTTCTTGTTACCAAGAAGTTTAGATCATACTATTTTCTTATGTCTCTGATCGTTGGTCATTTTATTTTTGATTCTGATTTTCCTATCTTAGGATGTTCCAGAAATTTACATAATTTTTATTGCGCTGGAATTAACGCAAATTCGGTACTGATAGACTATATCACCTCGTTTTATTGAGCAGCGCGCTTAGTCGTTGAACCATTATTGGTTTCTGATTTCCTATGTTAGGACTTCCAGAAATTCACGCTGTTTGGTTTCTACCGAAGTTTAAAACCTTGTTCATTTATTGGACTATATCATTTTTATACCTTTAGTCTCTGAACTGTGCTTTCACACTTAGCTGCTGATTGTTTTTCACTTCCAGCAATTTGTATTTTTTTGTATCCGCAACAAATTTTCACGGATAATGTTAGGCATCGTTTTTAAACGGACTATATCTTCCAACCAACGCGCTTAGTCTCTGAGCCATTCTTTTTGGTTGCTGATTGTTTATATTTCCAGCAATTCGCGTTATTTATACTGACCTATGCCTTTTCTTTAAGCCAGTCTGACTAGCCTGAGCATCAATAATTTATTAGACTATATCATCTTACTTAAACCTATAGTCGTTGATCCGATCAAACTTGGATGCTGATTGTTTTAAATCCCAGCAATTTGTTTAATTTTACGAGAACTGCTCTTCCATTCTCGGGCGTGAAGTCGTTCAGCGCGGTGCTGAGTTGCGACTCACGGAGTTTCTGCATAAACATTTATGTTTTCGGAGATACTTCATCCTTCCCTGGTTGTACTATCACCAGGCTCCATATTACTATGGAGATCAGAATATATCATCAGCCTTCTGTTACAAAGGCGCCCAATCCATATTCGTTGAACGATCTTACACTTTCGTTGCTGATTGACCTGACCTATCAGGTTATCTTTCCAGCAATTCATTGGGTTTTATACCGCCTTCTGTGATGTTTACACGGTCAAGCGGTTTGCGGTTTTTCCTTTATATTACTATAAAGACCAGACTATACTACTTTCATTATTCTCTAGTCGTTGAACGATTTGTACATCTGCTCGAATAAGTCTTCCTCAATGAAAGTTTCCCGTATTCTATGAATAAAATCTTCCTGTGCTTTTCCGGGAACATTAAACTTTATTGTTCCATACTCGGTTTCGACCCAGCTTCCGCCGTGTCTTTCACAGTATTTTTTGTATACAATTACCGCTCTTTTATTATCTTTGTCAGCTTCCCAATTGACCTCTGAATAGTCAATCCTCAGCTTCAGCAAAAGAGCCAGCGTATCTTTGTACATTTCATTGGTATTATCTTCTCCATCAAAATTGAAAAATATAATACCATCCACGGAATCTTTACTTTCATCAATCCAATACGACACAAATCCTATGAACTGATCATCTCTTTTAATAAAAAAGGAATAATCATTATCCTCCATAGCCTGAGCTATGTTATCAAATAATGTTTCATCAAGATCCTTGTCGGTGAACGCGATGTACCTGTATTTTGGTAATTTTCGTATTGGAATAAACAATACCGGTATACTGGAAAGATCCTGATTGGCAGCCGGAACTAACTGTTCCTTCAACCGCTCGTACCTTTCTTTCAACTTATATCTTTTTATTCCCATTTATTATTACCTTTTCGCTGCTGATTATCCTGTTTTGGATGTTCCAGCAATTTAATAATTTTATAGATCGCCAATCTAACGATCCAAGTTGATTGCCACATTTCTTGCTTCCTGTACTTCTTATTGGACTATACTTTCTCTTACGAGTTTATATCTCTAGTCTCTGAGCTTTTTGTTAGCTGCTGATTTACAATGTTCCAGCAATTTATATAATTTACCCCCACAGGTATTCGAGGGCATGGACTTCAACCCAGCACCACAATTTTGTTATATATAATTCGTTATTTTATATAGCTTTATATTACTATAAAGATCAGACTATATCTTGATTTCTTTATCCAAGAAACATTATTATTTCCCTGTACTTACAGGTACTCCTTTTCGGATAGTCGTTGAGAGTTATTTTGATGAGTCTTATACAAATTAATTTGAACGGAATTTGTATAAGCATAAATTTAGTTATTAGAAAGAAAAACAACTATATAAAAAGGAGTAGAGTTCCGAATGGACTATAGACAGACATATATAAAAATTATAAAAAAAGCTGTATCTGAAAACAGAGTATTATTGAAAAGGTTCGACCCAAATTATGTTTATTATGAACTTCATCATATATTACCCAGGTCTTTGTTTCCAAAATGGGTCAAAAAATGTTCCAATCTTGTATTACTTACACCCAGAGAACATTTTTTTTGTCATATATTATTAACTTATGTATTTCCAAGTAAAGAAATGGACTTAGCTTTGTGGTTCATGTCCGATTTAAAAACATATCCGAATAAATTGTCAACTAGAGGATATGAAAGGATAAGAGATAGAGGTATAAAAGCTTTAAGAAAAATAAAAGAAACTTGTCATACCACGGAAAAAGCTATAAATAATCATAAAATTGCCGCGTTCAAAACTAATAACCTATCAAAAGGTACAGCAGTGGCCAGAGAAGTAGTTTTAAACCGTTCAAAAGATCCTATATTAAAAGAAGAACATAGAAAAAAAATAGCGGCAAAGATCGGCAAAAAAATTATGTGTATAGAAACAGGTATAGTATATGATTCAAAACATTATGTAGATACTAGAATACAATCTCATATAGCAAGGTATGTAGATAAAAAAGCCGACCCAAAAGGTCGGCATTGGATTACAATTTAAATTTTATAGCCGTTCAAAACTATAAAAATACTTAATTTTTCATCAAAATCTTCTCTGCTGGTTTTCTTATTACAAAGACCTTCCAGCAATTTAATAATTAGAGACTGAATTTTCATCTCAGGTACTTTTGACCACAATAATTTTCTTTCAGGCACTTTTAGCCACAATAATTTTCTTCTTAGAGCTTACATTCTTCGTGCTTTTGCTTTTATAGTATTACTACTAGAGCCGCCTGGTCAATTTTAGCGGCAATAAGCCTGTCGGCACGGAAATTCTTCATTTTCGTTAGCTTTATATTACTATAAAGATCAGATTATATCATTACTTCCTACAACCTATAATCGTTGGACTGTGTGAACACTAGCTGCTGATTATCCCTTTAGGGATCTTCCAGCAATTTGTTGTATTAATCGACAATTTATTTATCGTTCTTGTAAAGATTGAGCTGAGCGCTCTCCCGGAGGCGAGCATCCTGCTCAGTCATTTGCATTCGATCTCGTAAGCTCATATAATTTTTTCTCCTTATATATGATTTTTCGAGTCGTGAGTGAATTGTGTATAATTGCGGATTATATAAAACCCATTGAATAGAAAAGGCATATTGGAAACCTCATATAATTATGGTTCACACCACAACCTGATTATTTAGTTAGTTGTATTCACATTAACAATTTCGCTGGACGAGCGTTCCTGTGGAATTTTGCCAGATCTGCAGGATCCCCTGTGATCCTGAGGAGTGCCGGGCGATCCGGCGGAGAGCCAAGAATTCAATTATCCAAATTGAATTCAGAGGCACCCGGAGGGTGCCTTCACTAGACCTATTATGTTTAAAGAAAGCACCCGCTGCGCGGGCTGCTTCAAAATTTAAATTTGATAACAATAATTCCTGGCACCCCGGCGGATCGCCCGGCACTCCTGCAGATCTGGTTTTTTGGTTAATTTGTATGTATGAAAACTATTCTGTGTCTATTTCTCTCTATCCTGATTTTAGGATGCGCGACAGTTTCATTTAACGGCGTAATCATTGACCCAAAACCAACCTCAATGGAATCTTTTGGATTTGGAACTTCATCAGAAAGAGTGTGGGAAGGTGTATTTTCCATTTTAGGCGTAGTAGGGTTCAATGCCCTGATTATTGTTTTTTGCAACCAATGGGCTTGAGCTTTTCTTCCGGAATTCTTACATATATTATGTAAGGAGAAAATGAATGTACGATGAGCTTAAAGAGCTTCAGGAAGCTTTCAAGGAGATATGCGCCCGTAACAATATAACAGGTTGGGGCGCAACCGGAGAACTGGCCAATCTGTTAGATCGGGCATTTTTCACCGGTTATCATGTTGCCAAAAAAGAGGAGCGTAGGAGGGATCAGAATGGAAATAATTAAGACAGTAGGGGCTATCGGGGACATAATTATCGGATTAGGAGTATGCTTCTATATTACAATAGACCGCGAGAAAGTTCCCACCTTTTAAGGTGGGGAATGAAAGCGGTCTCAACCCTGAGCCTCAATATAAGCCAAAAGAGTTTTAGCGTGAGCATAACTTTCATAACAACTCATAATAAGTTAATATATTAACAAGAAATACAACTTTTCAAAAAAGAAATAACTAACTAAATATAAAACAAAAGGTTAATTAAACTTTTTGAATTTAAAAGAATAATTTAGTAGGTGCGGGACGCACCAAATTAACGCCTATGGACATTGAGTCCCTGGTGAATTCGGCATTGTCGGATGATCTAAACTCGGTGAGCGAAGTAGGAAGATCCCACCCTTTAGGGTGGGGTTAAGTTCACAACTTATGCTTTCAAGCTCCTGAGCCTGGAAAAACTGGCAAGTATCAGCTTTGTTGTATTGGCAGTAGGATCAATCCTGCGTGGATTTCTCTCTGTTCAGAGACTTTTCGGATGATCCCATCCTACCAATAACAAGCCGGTTTTGAGACTGGAGCTTTCCAAAGAAGCGCTCCAGTCTCTTCTGAATATAGAAGATCCGGAATTCACCATATCTCTTTCCAACGATGCTAAAGCTTTGGTTCACAATGCGGTTGATACGGCGCTTAAGCGCCTGACCAAAGAATCCATTGAAACCAGGGTAGAAAAATACCTTCGTGAGATTATCGGTGAGGATCAGACCCGGACAATGATACGGGAAATAATCCGCGATGACCCCAACGATGAATTCAAGTACGATGGAATCAGAGCCAGAAGGGACAAAATCGTTATTGAAGAATTTGACAAGGTTCTTCAGCAGAAGATCAGCTTCTATCTGGATGATAATAACCTGAAACTTATGATCAACAGACAAATACGGGCAATTCTGTCAGATTACTTCACGGCGCAAAATGCCAAAGAATTGCCTCCTGACACGCAAAAAGGTTAATATAGGGCAACAATGAAACTTCCCGACAAGTTTTCGTACATTGAACAAACAGATGAGCTCTTCAATGAGGCTCTGGATAAATGTATCAACTCTCCGCGTAACTTTTTTGTGGCGGGGAGGGCAGGATCCGGAAAGTCCGAGATTATTAAAATTATCAACGCCCTGAAAAAGAATGTGATTACTATTTCCACAACCGGGTTGACAGCCATGAACTTGTCGGTTGACGGCGTGGTTGCCTATACGCCCCACAGCTTTTTCATGTTGACGCCAATGGAAATTTTTCTGGATTCTGATCTCTACAAGAGCTCCAGAAAACTACACGAAGCTCTGAAGAAATGCTCGGTTATTTTGATTGATGAAATTTCAATGATGTCCAACCAGATGTTTGATTTTATCATCAAGAAAATAAAGTACATTCGGAAAACATTACCCCGGACGATCCTTTTTGGAGATCCAATGCAGCTGCCGCCAGTTATTAACATGAATAATCCGGTTCTGAAAGATTATTATGATAAAAACTATGGCGGTAAAGTGATGTTTTTTAATTCTGACGCTTTTCAGAATATGAACTTTGAAACCCTCCATTTGAAAAAATCATTCCGTCAGCAGGATCCTGCTTTTGAAAAGGCATTGACGGCTATCGGGTACGATAATTTTGATCAATCTACTCTTGATTACTTTAATAGCCGCGTAATGACACAGAGAGAGTACGAAAAAACGCACAAGAATTATTTGCAGATATGCCCTACAAATTCTCTGGTGAATAGAATCAACCAAAGCTATATCAAAAGTATTCCTGGTGAAGTTTATACATACAAGGCAAAGATTGAGGGAAACTTCAATGATCCCTCCGTGGAAAAAGAAGTTGCGATCAAAATTGGCGCTCAGGTTATGTGTTCCAAGAATTCTTATGAAGAAGACTGTAACTATCGTAATGGAACTATTGGAACTGTGATCAGCGCTCATCCAGATCATATAATGATACAGACTTCCACGGGGCGAAAAACGAAAGTGGTAAGGTCAACAGTAAACAAGTACGATTTATTCATCAATAAATCCGGCGATATAGATTTTAACATTACCGGATCCTACAATCAGCTGGATGCCAAAGTATGTAAAAGTTTAACCGTCCATAAATGTCAAGGCAAAAGCCTGGATGAAGCTTATATATCTCTTAACGGATTTTTACCTGAAGGGCTAATTTATGTTGCTCTGTCAAGGCTCAGAACTTTGGAAGGTCTGGGGCTATCAAAGCCATTGACAGCCGATATGATCAGATATAACAAGGAATCTATGGATTATTTCGAGTGATTGCGGTTAATATAATACTATTCCTCTCTTCTTAATAGAGAGGTTAGTTTATTTTAAAAGAGAGAAAAATGCGACAACTAACAGATGAAGAATTTCTGGAATGGGTACAGAATGAGGATCCTCCGAAAGAGCTGGATCAGGCAATAGTTCTGGTAACAGGGCAATCCTGTCCAAAGTGCGCCAAGTTAAAGAATGAGCTGAATAACATTCGACACCCAGACATTCCAGAGTATAAATTTTCAGGAAAAAGCAAAGAAATAGCGGCGTCATTGAAAGAATTTGAGGTCAGCGAGGTTCCTGTTTTCCTGATCAAGTTTATTGGCAGATATAAGATGTTCTATAAGACATTAATCCAAAAATGGAATCCTCCAAAGGAAGCTTATGAGATGGAATGTATTTTTGATGCCATTAATCAGGGTGATTATTTGTTCTTTGGCTATAATGAGTATGGAGACCCCCTTGAAAAGGAAACGACAGAGTACGATAATCTTTTTGATTCATTAACCAGAACTTTGAAAGGCAGTCTATCAGATCCAAGGCTCAAAAAGGAATTTGAAAAAGCAATAGATCATATTGGCCAGGTTGTGACCAAAGAAGAACTAGATGTTGTAGAGGAGGAAAAGCATGCATCTTAGGGAAGTAATGGATGACGACAAGAAGCAGGAAGTAAAAAAGATTAAGCTGAATGGGTCAGATGCTACGGAGCAGGACCTGGATAGAATCCGTGAGGATAAGTCCAAGAAGCTGGTTGAAACACAGCCTGGCGAGTATATAGAGCTTCAGAGACTCCGCGGGTAGAAATGGCCAGAAAAGAAGACCCTCTGTTCACAGGAAAAGCCATTTGGATTAGACTTCCTGATCAGCAGGATGATAAAGGAAAAACATATTCTCTTAGCACCATTACTTTTCCTGATTGGGTTCATCGCGTCTACATGGATGATAATAAGCTGATAGATGTTAGAGGATCTGATCTGGAACAAGGTATGGCTCTTGATGTTAAAGGCTGTGTGGCAATTATTGTAGACATAAACAAGGAACAGTATTATCACGGGCTGATGATACCATCTATTCAGATAGGCGAGCCGGCAAAATCTGATGTTACCAATAAAAAATTTCGCCGTAACTTCTATGAGGATGGTAGAATAGAATGGACTATAGAATCAGAAACAAAATTTAAAAAGAAACTGGAGAACCCTCAGCTTGATGATCCAGAAATTTCATAACATTGTTTCCTGCTGTCGTTAAAAGCAGGTGGTGGCAGGTTGTGCCCGCTAGGCGCATCCCCGACCCTTTGTTCCTGAGAACAAAGGGTTTTTTAGTCCAGGCTATCAGACATATCTACCAGCAGCTCCAGAGCATCATTGAGTATATGAGCCATAGAACCGTCCATGTGAATTGTGTCCATAATAGTAGATAATCCGGTGATGGTTTCATCAAAGATTTGATCTATATCTTTGGATTCCCGTAGAACCTCTTTTTTCGATTCAAACAGCTTTTCAAAGGTGAGTGTATTTTTCTTCATGGTTAATATAGTTAAAAATGAAAACAGATTTGTTTCAGCAAACTTCAGAGGATAAAAAGATTATTGAAAAAGTATCCGCTTTTTGCGGTATCAAGCAGGAAGTAATCCGCTTGGTACTGGAAAGTCTTTTTATCACAAATTATATAGAAATTCTGGAGAAAAAAGATGATAAAATAAAAAAACTACTGATTCCTTTTATTGGCACCGTTATAGTCAGACAACCCGTAAAGGATGAGAATGGAATGGAGGTTGAACAGGATCCGTGGTTTTTACTTTCGGACAACATCCGAAATTCAATCAAAAACATTCAGGAAAACAAGCACAATTCCATTATAGAATGGATACAGAAAAATTATATTGATACTATTATTGATCAAATAGAGGAGACAACATGAGAGAAATTTCCAAAGCGGAATTGATCGGTTATTGTGAGTCCAGAGCCGAGAATGACGAGAAAGTTGATGTTCTGAAAATTCAGATTAAAGCTCTAAATTCCGATTCTTCAGACCTTACAAAAGAAACGGCCAAAGATTTTGAGACCAGCCCAAAGCATCTCAACAGCGTGTACAAGAAGTACAAAGACTATCAGAAGGGTGATACTGACGATGACGATTTCTACTCGATGGCTTCGCTTTTGCAGGAAGCATTGGACGAAGAGAATACCGATGGAGACGAATGAATTTTTGGCTGAATCAGGAAGGAACTAATTTCACTCTATGAACGAAACATATCAACCTATAACTATTGATCCTCTTGTTCTGGTAGATGAGTATCTGGAGCATAGAGCCTGGCTGGAAAAAGAAAACTCAACCAGTTCCTGGTCTATCAATGGATTAAACAATGCTATGGTAAGTGCAATATCCTCATCTTACTGGATGAACAAGATATACTCTTCAGATATATCTGATGCTCACAAGTCTTGCGATATTCATATACACGATGCGGGGATGTTGACCGGATACTGCTTTGATAAGACCAAAGAATTTTTATTATCTTCTGGTAAAAAGATGTCTTTTGAAGAGGCCGAAAAAATTGGTCTTAAAGAGGCTGATGTCTTATCCATAAATAATGAAAATAAGATAGAGTCAAAAAGAGCTTTTAATATTGGACTAAAAGGTTATGATGATCTTTATGAAATTGGTCTTGAAGATGGAACTGTCCTAAGAGGGTTCACTAAATGGCATGAATTTAGAACAAAAAATCGTGGTTTTGTCAGAGCAGATGAATTAACAGAAGAAGATGATATTATTGAGTTTCACGAACTAAAAGTGAGGGTTAAACCTAATACACTAAAGATATGGAAACAGAATCAACCTGTTTATTGCATGGAAGTAGAGGATAATCATAATTTCTTTATATCTGAAGAAAATTACTTTCTTTGTGTAAAGAATTGTTCTGGTTGGAATTTAAACACCCTTCTTGAAGAAGGCATCAATAATGTAGGAAACCAGATCAATAGTAATCCGGCCAAGCACATGAGCTCTGCTTGTCAGCAAATTGTAAATTTCTTTGGTATTATGAGTAATGAATTTGCAGGAGCTCAAGCCGTAAACCAGTTTGATACAAGGTTGGCTCCTTTTGTGAGAAAGGACAAAATGACTTTTGCTGAAGTAAAGCAGTGTATCCAGGGCTTTTTGCATAATTCAAATATGCCTTCCAGATGGTCTGGTCAGGCTCCTTTTTCCAATATAACTCTGGATATAACGGTTCCGGAGGATATAAAAGAAAATTTTCCAGTTATTGGTGGAAAAAAGATGCCGTTCCAGTACAAGGATCTTCAGGAAGAAATTAATATGCTAAATATGGCTCTTTTTGATTGTTTTTTGGATGGTGATAGTAAAGGAGCGACTTTTCAATACCCTATACCTACTGTGAATATACAAAAATCTTTTGACTGGAATTCAGAGGTAGTTAATAAGCTGTTTGAGCTGGATTCAAAATATGGCCAGTTTTACTTTGCCAATTTTGTAAATTCTGATCTGGATCCTTCTGAGGCGAGGAGCCTTTGTTGTCGGCTACGCTTGGATCTTCGTGAGTTGACTAAAAAGCATGGTTCTTTATTTGGATCGGCTGATTCTACGGGGTCAATCGGTGTCGTAACACTTAATATGCCAAAGATTGGGTATCTCTCCAGAAATGAAACCGAACTTTTCCAAAGAATTGATGCGCTGATGGGTATAGCGAAAAAGTCTTTGGAAAAGAAGAGAAACAAGATTTCCAGCCTTTTTGATCAAGGTCTATACCCGTATGCTAAGAGGTATCTTACAGCGGGTTTTACTAATCATTTTTCAACTGTAGGACTGGTTGGAATGAATGAGCTTTGTAGAAACTATTTCAGAAACACAAAAAAGAAAGATCTTGGAATAGCTACAGACCAGGGAAAAGAACTGACTATAAAGATTTTAAAGTACATGAGAAACAAATTATCCGATTTTCAGGAAGAAACAGGTAATTTGTACAACCTTGAATCGACTCCGGCTGAATCAACAGCTTACAGATTTGCTCTTCACGATAAAAAGAAATACCCGGATATAATAACGGCCGGAACTGTTCAAAATCCTTACTATACCAATTCATCCAATCTGCCGGTTGGATATACTACTGATTTGTGGGCAGCGGTAAAATTTCAATCTGACATACAGAAGCTCTACACTGGTGGGACTGTGCACCACATTTTTGCTGATACAAATGAGGCATCTCCGGAAAAAGTAAAGTCTATCATAAAAAATGTTATTGAGAATTCAGAGCTACCTTATATAACTTATTCTCCCAATGTAAGACACTGTATAAATGGACATGGACTAATAAAAGAAAATACGGAAGTTTGTTCAATATGCAAAGCTGAGGCTCTGGCCAACTATAACAAGAAAATTCAGGAACTGGAAGAAAAGAAAAAGAAACTAAATGAAAACCGCTAAAATCAGCGGAAAGGAGAAACATTGACAGTAGAAAAGATTGATGAAATGATTAAAGAGATTATTCAAAAGAAAAATGATCCTAATCTCTGCAAGGGAACCGTGGCTTGTAGCTCAAGAATTAGTGGCTATTATCGTAATCTTAATGCCTGGAATGATGGAAAAAGGCAGGAATGGACGGAAAGGGCTGAGTACTCGATAGTGTAATTGAATTTTCCATCCGAATTTCTTACAATAGACCGCGAGAAAGTTCCCACCTTTTAAGGTGGGGAATGAAAGCGGTCTCAACCCTGAGCCTCAATATAAGCCAAAAGGGTTTTTGTTTGTGAGAAATGCGGATGCTCTGAAGACAGAGACATTCACGCAGCAAAGAATATGATCTTTTTAGGTCAAGAAAAGAATAATTTAGTAGGTGCGGGACGCACCAAATTAACGCCTATGGACATTGAGTCCCTGGTGAATTCGGCATTGTCGGATGATCTAAACTCGGTGAGCGAAGTAGGAAGATCCCACCCTTTAGGGTGGGGTTAAGTTCACTTCCTATCTTAAAAAGGTAGGAAGTATTTTTTTTTTGTTCTCATTCGTACACAAAAATCTTGTGACCAACACCATAAATATAATCCATTCTGTTTTTCAACAAGTTTTCTTTTTGTGTTAGAGATGGATCAAATTTAAACCCAGGTATTTTTGCCATATTCTTTTTCTGGTATTTTCCGCGGGGAATAACTGTGACATAATCCGTATACTGCATATCCGGGGGAGTTATTCCAACTTCTTTGAAGCCCCAATGTCCTTTGCCATTAAACCATCTTTGATCACAATAATCCACTATTGACCCAACGTGATTTTTTCTGAAAAAAGTTATTTCTCTTGACAAGCCACCTATCACTCTATACCCTGCCTTTATACAATGTCTGGTCAGTTCCCAATCGTACTTTTTTCCAAAGCGGCACTTGCAAAAGATGGAAAGATCAACCAGTTCTCCTTGAAAATAAAGGCCGATATATACTCCAGGATAAAAACCCTGAAGGTGATAATTATTTGCAAATTTTCGGGCTTCTTGAACTTCAACCTCTTTTATATCACATTTTCTGGCTTCCAATCTTTGTGAGAGGCCAAGCCGGTTTTGTATTATAGACTTACATATATCTTTTTTGTCCCTCCATTCATTATCAAACATCTGGATCAAATCTATGCCGTTCTTTTGTGCCAACTCCCATTTTTCTCTATGATAGTTTTTGCCCAAAAACTGATCACTATGCCAATATAATCCACAGTACTCTATTCCCAGCCTGAATTCCGGCAAATATAGATCAATTTCTTTTGGAAAAATAATTTTTCTGTTATTTCTCTGAATTTCACCATTATAGATTGTTTCCAGGTATTCTTGAATTTCCTGTTCACCTCTGGATGTCTTTTCATTATGACATTTCTGACAGATTGGGTACATCTGTGTTCCATCTCGCAAGCATTTTCTTCTGTCCCATTCCCACTCTTGATCGTGCTTGTCGCATCTGACAGTGTACACTGTTTCGCCATCTTGAATTTTTGTTTGCAAAACTCTAAAACCTTGAGATTCTATTCTATTTGTAGCAATAGCAATAGATTCATCTGAATTTCTCCATTCTCTACCTTTGAATTCTAAAGTCTCTTTAATCTTTCTTTTTGTGTCCGGGTTCTGACCAGCCCATTCAAACCCTGTCTTTGATAATCTGGATTTTCTGGATTTAAGCTGAACATCTTCTGATTGGAACCCCATTCCAGTCCTATTTCTTTTCCACTCAGGGCTGTTAGATTTGCATTTGTTGGAGCAATAAGTTCTATATTTGAGGCTGTTATTGTATTTTAGTTTTTTTCCACAAACAGGGCAGGAAGGAATTTCAGTCAATCCTTTTTTGATCAAATACACTTTTTCGGCAAAAGTTTTTCCAGGATAATTATCCAAATCCTCAATTTGTTTCACAAGGTTGTGTTGACCTTTTCCGGATACAATAGAACCGTTCTTGTAGAAGCACTTGTCAATAATTTCTATTAGTCTCATGTCTAATTAGTATATTAACATCATAACATTATGTCTATTAAAAAACTGTTCTGTTGTTATAGAAGATGTGCTGGAAAACAAGGCTCACGAATCTGAGCTGTTATTCACCTGTCCGCCATATAATCTGAAAGAGCAGTGGGGTCGGCCAATTCAGAATAAGTCCTGTGATGAATGGATTCAAATTGTTTTAGAGTTGTACAAGTGCAAACAATATATCTTTGTGGTTGACAAAACAGAAAAATTTCAAAAATATGTTGTACATAATGGCAGGAGAGTCAATTATATTGGAAACTCCGGTGAAACTCTTCTAGTTATTTAGGATGGAAATGTCTATTTCTATGCTCTGTTCTTTGTTGGTCTGGTACATTTCCAGCAAATCTTTAAGAGCGTCTTTGTACCCAATTTCGTACGCTTTCTCAAGATGCCCTCTCAATGAATCTCCACTTTTTGGAGAACAAGTAACTATCAGATGCTTGGCAGTTATTTGAGCCTGTTTTGTGATCACGAACTATATAGTTCGTGGAAGATCAAATAATAGAAAACCAAGATCAGATAACAGAAAAAGATATAACAGCTCTAGCAGAAATACCTACTACAAAAATAACTTCCGTAGATCGGGTTGAAAACGCGTTGGCTGAATTTGTCAAAGATACCTTCAGCATGGTTAATGAAGATTATAAATTCAACCGTTTGCTTAGAGATGAACTAATCACAAAGATGCAGGCCGGAGAACTTAATGCTTCACAAATGGTAATGTTATATACTACCGACAGCGTAAATATATCCGATAGAATGAGCAAAACACTATCTCCGCTGATGCAACTATTGACCGCAAAACAACAGGCCGAAATGGCAAAGGCTCAACAAAAAGAGTCTCCTATATCTACCAATAATATAAATGACGCTTCTAAAATTGCTCCATCTGATGTAATGGTTGGTTTAAAAGCCCTTGCTGATATGGCAAGATCTATGAAACCACCAGAAACGGATTAAGACCTGAATCTTTTAGCCATGTACTCAAACAGGGATTCGGCTATTTTCTGTTCCTCTTCCTTCTTGTCTTCCTGATCTTCTTTTGGAGATCTTTTTGATGTCCTTCGCTTTCTCCACTCAATTTCCTTTTTGGATTTGGTGCTGTCAGTTCGTTTTTTGCGCTCTGGCCATTCGCCATCAGGATCCGGTTCGGACTCGCGAATTCTTTTTCTGGCAGCAATTCTTTGGTCTATGCTTTCCATCAGTTCATCTAAAGGAATTCTGCTTTCATTTAAGGATCCGCCGTACTTTGCTTCATAAGTATCATTACAATCAGGGCAGGAAGGTTTATTGTTTCCATCTTTGGCTTTTTCGTACTTAAAATGAGGTGTTCCTTTAATAGCCGGTTTATTGTAACCATTATGGTTGGGTTCGGCATCAGCCTGCCTCCATATCTCTTCAAAAGGATCACCGCCGGATGTATCAGCTTCGTAATCTCGTTCAGTAAATTCTTCACGAATTCTTTTTCTAAGGTGCTTTTTTCTGGATTCTGATAAATCTCCAAAATCATCATATCCATCATCGTACATAAAAAGATCACCATTATCAAGATTATCCAACGGGTCAACCGCGTCGAATATGAATTCTTCTTCTATAATAGGTTCCTCGTCGCCAAAATAATAATCTTTATCTATAGGTGCGGCATCAAATGTTTCGCCATCAAAATCTTCTGTTATTTTTTTCATATAATAATTAGTTGCAAAAAATAACCCCGCCTGTAGGCGGGGTTTGTTCAATATCAAGTTTCTCTATTGAGATCCCCAGAACTTGTTTTTCTGAGCTTCCTCCAGCCAGGTTTCCACCCGTATATCCTGATGCGTTACTCCATCAATTATTGACAGGACGGAAGCGATGCTGCTGGTGGCAATTCTTTGCTTTTTCTTGTTATAAGCATCAACTTCGTAGAATACTTCATCCCGGATCATCGCTTTCTTGGTCTCGTTTTTTACCGTTTTAACCAGAACTATCATTATTTGCCTCCCCTGGAAATGTCGCTGAGGATCTGGGATACATACCCGTTGTAAGCCTGGTTGATTGTTTCCAGCGTCGCAATCATAGGCTCAGTTTGCTTCAGGGGGATCTGCTTGATCGCCGTCAACACTGACCGTATCTTCAAAAAGTCATTCAGAAAAGCCTGCGTCTTTTTCTTGTCCTTGAGAGACAGAATTACTGACTCCATTCCGGCCACGGAGGGATCGTACTTTTTCGCGATTGTTTCCACCAGCCTGGTCAGGTTATCATCACAAACTGTGGTGGGTCCGGTCTCGGAGTACATTGTCCACTTGTTAATGTTTTCGGAAATGTCATCCGTGTACTTAATAACCGTGGATAAAGAAGACGCCAGATTATGTTCAACCGTCAACTGTAATGCTTTCCGGACGGCCTGGGAACTGGAGATCAGCCAATCATCCTGCTCGGATTTTTCCTTGAAACTGTTGGTTCCGGCTCCGATCAAACCGTGAATAATCAAATCAATATAAGTCTGGTACTTTTTCTTACAGAGATCCAGCTTGATAATGGCCAGACAACACCGATAGAGATAGCTGATTGTCCGCCCTGACATGAAATTATAGACCCAGCCATCACGCTCGTAGAGATCATTGTAGTTTTGGTTCTCTACATCAATGTTGTTTTTCTCTTTGGAGTAAACTGCAACCAGCCGTTCCAGAATGGAACTCAGATTCTCGCGGAGGTCAGTTTCAACCTTCGGGGTTATAGATATGCTTCCGAATTTAATCATATCCGACTTCATATCTTCCGGAGATTGAAGGAACTCATTGATCATCCCAATACCATCTTCCGGCTGGAGATTAATAATACAAAACCTGTTGAGAGTAGGCCCCATAATTGAATTCTGAGGGGGAAGATTGTTTTTATAGTTGGCAGCGGCAACCACCATCGTATCTTCAGGAAGATAATTGTTGCCACCGACTTTCCTATCAAAAATCAACTGGAGCATCGAACCCTGTACATTTTCTGGAGCCGTGGAAAGCTCATCAATAAAGAGCAGCGTCTTGTGGCTATTTTTGGAATTGGCAATTATATCATTGTACCAATCCGGGGTAAAGGTGATCAGACGATCACCATTGTTGACCATGTAGCCCAGAATTTCTTCACTGGTTCTCTGCGAACCAATAAGACTGGTCAATTTATAGCCGTTGGCTTCGCACCAGGATTTAATAATCGTTGTTTTACCAAGCCCGGGAGCCGATAGCGCCAGGATTGGCACTTTAGATTCTTCCGTAATTTTCAGAGCAAAATGGAGGGTGTCTCTGATGTGGTTTGTCATTCTTTTCTCTCTCCTTACATATTATATGTAAGAAATTTTTGGATATAGTTCAATGAAAATACTCTTCTTTCCAGGAACTGATAGTTCCCAGAATGTCAGGATCACTATAGTCCTCAACCTTCATGTAGTCCTCAAACATCTCAAATTCAGACTTGAAAAATCTGGTGAAAAAATACCGGATCTTGTGCTTGAGCCAGTAGTACTTGAACTGAAAGTACCACCCTTTGAAATTGACCATCCATTCCACGCATCTGTTGAATTCTTCTGTTTCATTGGAGATTGTGTACTCTTTTTGCTCATTGAGGGGCGTAACTATTCTCTTTGTTTCTTCCTTCACCTGATTCATCTGAACTATAGGGATCCCGTTGTACATCAAAAAATCGTCATTCCAGTAGGATCGGTCATCAAACCCGATTTGTTTCATTTTAGCCAGCAAATTTTGTTTCAAATTTTCCATTCAGCTTAAATTAACTTAATAACCTGTGGAAACAGAGAAAAAAACAGTTCAAGATCTGATAAAAGCCGGAGAAGATGCTTTCTCCAATTTTGTATTTTTAATCTTTTACAGCAATCCGGCCAAAAATACAGTTAGAATCATTCTGGATGATGGCGATATAAAAATGTTTATCCGCAGGGATAAATTTCTGATAATGCTGGAAAAAGTACTGGATTTTACGAACAAACAAACTATTGACAATTATATAAAAATACAGGAAGCCATTAATTCCTATGGAAAATGGTATTTGTTTGATAGATCTGCCAATGAGGTTAGAGAATTAACTGAAAATATTGACTATGAACATTTTAGACCTCAAGACTTAATAGAAGAAACCAGAAAAAATATGAATGATCCCGAAGAATCCAGATATAAAGGCTTGGTAAAGCAGTATACAAATGAAGTAGAGGATAAAATGGTTCCCAAAAATAACCCTGGAATCTTTGGCAGGTACTTCAATAAAGGCTGGTCTGTGATCAGAAATTTCACAAAAACCTAGAATTCTTCCTCAGCTCTTGTATATATTGGAACTTGGGCAAATTGATACCCCGGTGATACCCATGTACCGGCTGCCGACATGAATACCGCCCAGGATGGTACTATATCCTGATTATCAGGTGTCTGTCTGTCAGTAATCGGCTCCAACCCTCTACCAACTGCCGATGTCGGCATACCATACGGATTAGTAGAAGCATTGTAGGTCCCATTATTTGCTCTTTGATCGTACCGTGTATTGGCCTTGGCATAATTACCATCATAATCTTTATGAAGCTGATAAGCACTGCCATTATTCACATTATAGGCGTGTCCTATATACTGTGGAACAGAAGGTCTGTAATAATCTCCGCCTTCAACATCACCTGCTATGGCCGTAGCTGGAACATCATCATTAAAGTAACCAACTGATCCTGCCCAGGTGTTGTTGCGAACCATAAAAGACAACAGATAGGATAAATTCCATTGTAGCCCCTTTACTATACCTTCCAGTTCTCTCAATGATAATGGATTATCTGATGGTCTGTACCTGGCGTTGACAACAGGATCAGATGTTTCACTTGGCTTTGTCAGGTGGTTGATTTCCGCCGTTATCTTCTTCCATGTCTTTGAGGCTCCTGTTCCTACAGCCTGACATAGCAGATCATTCAATGAATCAATTTCCATCAGGTTTTTATAGTTGATAATAGTAGGGTTGTTTACCCATTTAACTACGGAATATAAAGCTTGCTGAGGATTATTAAAATTGTAAGATATATCAACAGGATCACCTATAGAAGGAACCGTGCTTGAGGAAACTGGGGTGCTAAGAGCATGGTTTTTAATCACCGGTCTGGTATCAACATTGATACGATAATCTTTTCCGGCGGAGGTTGTTCCTGTAGGGTATCCTCCATCAGGGCGGTCTACTGCTGTTCCGGATGCGTTGATGTCTGCCATCCGCCCGGCAATCAGCATTTTTATTTCCTGCCATAACTCATCAATAGTGGGTCCTATAAATCTACCGCTAATCTGAACATTTCCATCTTTGGATACAACTATTGGTATATCATTATAGGAAGATGCCGGTTTTCTGGATTCAGGATCAAAATAAACCGGCGGCGGAGGAATCTGCTCGCCATTGGTTATTCCATCATCCACATCAGGATTATAAAGTTCAAATGGTTCAACATTAAGAGCCCCTATTTTGGAGTCAGGGCCGTTTGAATTATCAATGATTTTCTGAACGGTGGATCTTTGAGTATTTATATTAGTGGGGTTATCTACATATTGTCCATCAGGCAGAGCCAACGGCCCCACCAGATCAATTGACGGAGTTGTTTTGGAAATGTAGGGTCTGGTGTTTCGTGCCAGTTCATTGGCACTGATTGTACCGGCTGAGTAAGCCGTGTTATATCTAGCCAGGTCTCCAACAGGTGATACCAATAGTTCTTTATGTATTACAGTAGAAGTCTTGTTGAGTGTCTGATCAAAATCTTTATAGTCTACATAATCGGCGAAAAACGAGGCTTTTACAAATACATAAGTATTTACCATCAAAAAGCGCCATATTGGTTCTATATTGGCACCCAGTCCATTAACAGAGATTGGATTTTGCAGAGCGCCAGGTTTGCTGAATTTATACTGCTTCTTCATTATATTCCAGACACGGTTGGAAGTATAGTTGAAGCATAATCCATTATAGGCGTATATTCCAGTAACAGCGGGATCATTAAGGAATCTGGCTTCAAATGACAAATCTTCATTGTTCAAACATATATCACACCCTTCAAATTTTCCGGTTCCATCTTTTTCAGATGCGATATAAAAAGCATTATCAACGGAATAATCAGTCCAAGTATCCGCTACGGCAGGATTCATTGTTCCTGAATAATTGGGGCTGTGAGTATAAAAATCGTAGGAAGTAAGGGGCTTCATAATGGCATTTTTATCCCATACTTTTAATCCGGGGCCAAGTCCATAGTAAAAGTCGGAAGGATCAAGAACAGGGGCTCCAAAAGCTGATAAAAACGCGCTCATCTGGGCTGAGGTAACGCCGGGTATGTACTGGCCGACATTGGCCGGGGTAAGATACAAAGGCTTGGATCTGAGGTCAAATCTGGGCATTGATACATCAATTCCACCGAGCTGAAATTCATCAAATGATGTAGCTCCTGGTGATGGATTCAACGAACCAATAATCACCCTGTGGTTAACTGATGGATCCTGCTGGTATATATTGGTATCAAATTTGATTATATTGTGCGGAAGCTCGTAGCCTTTCATCTTGAAATTTGATGGAGTAGAATTCATATTAAATCTGACCAGGTCAATTTTATTCACATTGTCCCAATAGCACATAAGATCATAGAATGAGCAGAGCATTCCAAACGGCGTGGGCTTTTGAGGATCAAATGATTTTTTCCAGTAGTACTCTAACGAAATAGCCATATCATAATTAGTTCATTGAACTACTTAAACATGACGGAGATAGAAAAACAGATCAACGGAATAACCAGAAGAATAAATGCCAACAAGCAGTCGGCTGAAAGGACGCCTACGGAATTGTTACAATGCGTTGTATTCTACGCATCACCAGTGATTGAAAATATAGACGCAAACTTTAATATATTCACCAGGAAATTACAGAAGCAGTTATTGGATCAAATGTTTGTTTTTCCTTACTACAGCAAGGAAGTATTCACGGATCAACATTCGGCGGAACTGTTTTTGCCTTATTTTATTAAAAGATTGGTTGATGAGGAAAAGATACCGGCAGAAATAGAGGAGCTTGTAAAAGCAAACAGGATCCAGACGGCTGTTGCTCCTCTGGTTATTACGATGGTGGATAAAAGCGAGGATCCGATCTCAAAAGAAAACCCCGCTTTCTAGCGGGGTCGTACCTTATTCAGGATCAGCTAGTTCGGCCTTATACTGATCGTAGGTATCACGCAAAAACTCGTGGTTTTCACAGACGAACCTCTCAAAAGCTTCCTTGAATTCGCCGGAAGAATAGAAATGCTCCATGCAGAAGCCGTCATAATCCAAAACAACTGATATGTTCATTCTCTCTCCATTTTGGAAAAAACATAGATAATTCCCATTATTGCGGGAACCAGAAAAGCCATCAGAGGGTGCATTTCGATCATCTATCTTCCTTTTTCTGAAAGCAGAAGCTTCTGGAAACAAATTTGTCGCCATTTTCCATAACAATTTCCAGATACCCTTCCACAGTATTCCAGTCTATTGAGACTACCTTCACGGAAGTTGTTTCAATGGCATCTCCAAAAACCATGTTCAGTTCTGTCATACAACCACCAGCTTGCACCGTCCAAGTTCGCGGAGAACCAGGCTGAGCTCCAGATCTGTAGGATCCTGGAAGCTTTGGGTGAGCTCATATTTCCGGGAAGACTTCACGGTGATCTCACCATCATTTTCATCTATGAAACCCTCAGCCCGGAAGTCGGCAACCGTAAGGTTATCTTCATTGACAATTACGCCATAGATGACGAAGCTACGGAGGAACCCTTCCCGGACTCCCAGGTTCAACTTGCTCCGTCCAGCATCAATCTTGATGTTCTTTTCCATATTCTCTCCTTACATATAATATGTAAGAAGTCTGGACAAAAAGTTCAATCCTGCGGAAGTTCTATGATCTCTATCATTCTTGAAGGTTTATCCAGAATTTTCGTGATGAGTGTTAGTACTACTTTCCAATCACCTCCTGCCAAGCCACATCCAATGAACTTTGGCAAAGCCAGTGTTTTCAGATCCAATTTTGACATTTGAGCGGAAAGAGCAACCATAGATTGCGCAAAAGCTATATCATCAAGAGCCTTTTCGTTTGTTTTCGGTTCTACCTGTCCAAAAAGATTGGCAATATATTTTTTTCTGGAATAGGAAGTCGGCACCAACAGGCAGGTTCCCAGTATGTTTTCCCAACTCTGATTGCAATAATCTTTGTACTCTTCAAAAACCTTGGGGAATTTTCTCCGTACCTGAATGGCAATTCCGGCTCCCATTTTTCCCTGACAGTTCACACAATGGCCAATTATCTGGGCATTGCTGTCAAAAACATTTCCAATTATATTGGTTATCACATTTTTTCCTTCTTTCTTAACTATCTAGTTTATGACTGAGATCTTCAATGTTGACATTCACCAGATGACCATAGCCGTTCTTATAGTATCTCTGGAAGTTGTCGGTATTGTTCAATGGTTTAAAAACTTTCTGAAAAGAAAAGTTGACAACAAAATTCCCGGCAAAAAACTGGCAATTTCAAGTCTGTTATTCTGCGTAATTTTTGGGCTCGTCCAGACATCCTATGTTCCTTCTATCACAACCGCAATCGTAAACATTGTTTTTCTGTCATTGGCCGTTACCCAACTGGCCTGGGATTGTATAATTAAAGGTTTGCCAAAGCTGGTCAACGGGCTTTTCGACAAAGCAATAGACTTAAAAAGCCGTCAAGAGGATTGAGCTGACCATTTCCTGAAACTTCCAGAACGGGTACTTGTCGGTCACAAAAACAGACTGAATGCCTTTCTGCCTCAGTTTCTCGGTTATATCTTCCGGGTTTAGATTTTTGAATTTTTCGTACTGCTTTGCTATCACTTCATCCGGAACATTGCTCCTGTTTTTTCCGTTGTCAAGATCAGATCTGATCCTTCTTTTGCACCCTTCCGGATCATTTGAATCCCCAAAAATGAAAAAATAGACGGGAATTTTGTTAGTTGTCAGCGGGTACTGAAAAGGATATACGGCGCTCAAAGGTCTGAGAGAAGTTGCCGAGAAATAGACATTTTCATTATTGTTCAGCAGATGATGCGTCCGCTCGTGGGCTTTCTGCCAGACGGCTTCGTCCTTGGATTGATCAGAAATTGATCCCGTCAACTCTTCTCTAATGTCATCCGGACATACTATCCTGAACTTGTGAAACTTTTCCAGCCAGGATCCAAAGTAGGACTTGTAGGATCCTGAGACCCCCACTGACATAACAAACATTATTCTTCCTTTTCCACATAATAAGGATTGAACAGATTATAGTTGCCGAATTCAGACTTAATCTCCACCGTTCTTTTATCAGGATTGGCGCGGCAGATGGCGTCTCCTTCCAACCAATCTTCTCTGGATTCATTATCATTTCCGCCCTGGAGAACCGATTTTGTATTCAGCAGAAAATCTGTCATGTACTTTTCATTTTTAAAAATCCGCTTCAGTTCCAGATTCTCGAAAACTGTCGATTGATGGTCAATATGACCAATGTTGAAGGAATCGGTATCAAATGTCGGACTGATAATTTGTTCTTTCATTCCAAAAGCCGAGAATATAGAATCTATGTCTTTCCGGTAATCAAAATGCTCGATGTAGAGGTTATAGTTGATCTCTTCGGCTCCGTTTTTCCGGAGAACATTTTCCAGAAGATAGAAGCAACGATCCCAGTCTTCCGCTATTTTAAGGTGCCGTTCTTCAGCTTCTACTGAAACGGTTCCGAAGTTCAAAGCCTGCTGCTTCATGTAGAGAATTTGCAAAACGGCGAAGTTGAGCTTGGATTCAAAATCATAATAGTCTCTATAGTCCCAATCAAACTCTATAGTTCCTGAATCTCCGACATTTACTACTTTTGGAACGCCAATATAGTCGCCATGATTGTTGATGATAATAAAGCTGGAAGAAGATGAATTGGATACCCAGCCGGTTCTTATTTTCAAAAAATTGCCTCCCAAAATAATGGTACATAACAGATTAACGCCCAGATTAATGCGATAATACAAACCATGAACACGGCTCCGGCTGATACATCTTTGATGATCTTGATCCTGGGATCCAGCTCCGGTTGAATATAATCACATATTCTCTCAACCACCGTATTAGCCAGTTCCCCCGACAGGATCAGTGCGATGAATATGGCTCCTGTTGACATTCTGACCGGATCCGGCCATATCAGCCAGAGCCCGACCAAAAACGCGCAAAATACTATCTGGATTCTGAAGCTGCTCTGGGTGTAGATTGTGTACCAGATACCCACAAAAGCGTGGAGAAATTTGTTTTTCAGTTTGTTCATTATATCACTCCAAATTTTGGCTTGTCAATCCAAAAACCTGGATCCAATACCTGCTTGCTCAGAGCGTCTTTAACCCTGAAATTGGCGCCAATGGATTTGCAAACTTCGATAGACTTTGCGTCAATGTCGGTTCCAAAACACTTTTCCGGATCAGCTCCTTCTTTAATGGCCGCTTTAATCAGCGAACCATAACCGCAGGTTGGATCCAGGATCGTATCCTGATCAGATATACCGGCCAGTTTGCACAACCGCTCAGCCCAATAATCCTCCGTGAAGAACGCGGCCAGTTTTTCTTTTTCTTCCTGACTATGATGGGTCAATTACATTCCTTTGGAAAATCTGAAGCCGGGATGGCCGATATAAAAATCTTTCACGGACATTAATTCCAGTTCTTCCTTCGTGAAAAGATCCGGTGGAACAATAATGGGGATTTGAGCATCTACATAATTGGAACCCGCAAAAAACTGAATTTTATGCAGAAATTTGGTCAACGGATGATTCAAACAAGTTTGTACATCCTGTTCTCTGTCAGGTGGAATAGGTCTCCATATATCATATTGAGGACTTCCTCCTTTTTTGTGTGTGTCTGTCGTTGTTGGTTGATCAACCAATGACATATATTCGTACTTAAAAGGTACATTAAGCTTTCCTAAATACTTGTTCCACTTCTTGAATGGAAACTGCAACGGATCTTTTCCCCTTGTTGAAAACCCTCCCGGCGTTGTCAGAAAATCTTTTGTGGTATCGGCAATCTTTCTCTTGAACTTCCAGATTTTCAGAAACAGGCTCTCGCAATCCATACCGTTGATATAATAGGAATAGGATCCACGATCCAGAGAGACTGGATCATCTTTTTCAGCATCGAGATCATGCAGAATAATTTTGCTGGTAGGATGCTTCACATAATGGACAAAACCAAGAGGCTGCTTCAGTATTTTGAAAGATTTGAACATTTCAAAAGAGAAATATATTTCCTGAATGAACGGAAGATTTAGCTTTTCATTGTTCTGAAAAGTACATTCTCTCAGATGAATAAATGGCGAGAAATAATGTTGTACCGGTTCTATTGACCACAGATCACAATCATCATTCATGTTCTTACAATAATGCAGCGCCATCTTCCGTTCCAATCCGTTCAGATATGGAAAATTGGCGATTATCTTGTTTAAATTTTTAATACTTCCGGCCATCAGGTTCATCTCTCCAATGCTGTTTTCTTTTGTTACTTTTGGTTCTCCAAATTTAGGTGATTTTTTTCCGGTCAGGAATTCGTGAAAATTCTTTTTCGGATCCAGCCAGTCAACGCGGATACCAAGATCCGCGTCGGCCAATTTGATCCACAAGTCGTCTCTTATTTTCGGAAGCAATCCTTTGATCGTATGGACTGTAGGATCCAGTTCAAATGATCTCAGGTGTTCTTCCACCTTCTCTTTGTGTTTCACTGAAAACGGACCCAGTTCCTCACCACTGACAAGATCTATCAGCTTGAACTCCGCTTTTGAGACAAACTGGAAAAGATAGAAAATGTCCACCTCATTGGATCGATCAAAAGATTTCAGGTCTTTGGATTCCGTGTTGATAATGATCGTGTAGACAGAATAATCCGGCAGCATCTCCTTGATCCTGTCGCGGTATTCCAACACCTGAACGGCAATTCCCCGATCCTTTCCATCTTTGCACTCTATGATATAGATTGTTTTCAGCTGATCAGATACGACCGTTATATCTGGTCTGATTCCGTGAAAGGATCCTACATAGACTTTGCTGGAATAGGATTTCAGAATTTTGTGAATGTTGTTGAGTACACTGGGCTGAATCAGCCGCAGTTCATTTGCCATAAGTTTTTCTACTTATATTTTTGTGTATGGTTGGCTTTTTCTCGCCTGGTTATTTAGTTGCGAAAATCTTTTTGGACCCTCCGTTCAGAAGGCTCTTGAGATGGCTCCTGATGCCGTTCCAGTTGTCGTACCCGTCCAGCTGGTCATTATAGGCCATGTGGAAAGCACGATCAAAGAAGCCCTGATCCGGAACCTCTGAAGTTTCCTTCTTCATTATCCATTCCAGACATACATTAACTACTTCTTCCTTAGAGAAGACAGGATCCGGAAGCATAACCGGATAGTCCTGATTCCATTTTGAGATGGAGTTGATCAGATTGCTACAGTCAGGCTCCGGGGATCCAACTTCATTATGAGTTCCTTTTGTGTCGCAGATTCCCAGCTCAATAATGTACTCAGAGTGAGGGTTTCCAAGAAGCCTTCTGGCTTTGTGTGCAACCTTTATCTTCGGAAGATCGTGAATGTTCATGTGTTTCCTGACGGCCTCAACCACCGGATCCACAATGTCAGGGCTGAAATACTCTTCCAGGATGTTTCTGGTCATCGACGCCCCAACCGTATCGTGAAGCAGAAAAATGTCATGTCCGTTCTTTTCCTTCCGGCAGGAAGGCTTTCCTATATCGTGAAAAAGAGACGCCAGCCGATGGATCATTTTATCCTGGGGCGGATCATCTTTTGATCTGATACAGGCGTGAGCGAAAACATTCATCACATGAGCCCATATAGTGCCATCAAGCTCCGGCCAGGTTTCCTGGTGGTAGGGGTTATTATGGGGCTGAAGCATCGGCTCCAGACCCGGAAACAGCTGAAACAGCTCACGGTTCAGAACAGCCCTGCTGATTTTCTCCACCGGCCAATCAAGATACATCAGATCCTTAAATTCCAGTATAGTCATCGTACCTCCTCATAGGTGAACCAGGCAACCAGCTTGTCTTCAGGACGACCTTTTTCATAGAGGTCAAAAGTCTGCCTGTTCAGACGCCGGGTTACTTCCTCCACCTTTTTCTTGTTTTTGAAAACCAGAATAATTTTGTGGAGTTTTCGATAATCCATTGCTCAACTATATGGATATGCTGGAATTGAGTATAAAATCTTCAAAACTGCGTCTATTCAATGAGGACTGTTTTGAGGTTTTATCAGGACTGGAAGATGAATCTGTTGACCTGGCCATTGTGGATTCTCCTTATGGCATTAATTATAGCAACCTTCATAACAAGAATGAGGAAAAATGGGATACATTCTCCTCAGAAGAGTATATTAACTTTTCAGTAAAATGGCTCCGTGAGGTTCACAGGATCCTGAAACCTAATGGAACTTGCTGGTCATTTTTTGGACGGACGATGATTCGGGAATGGATCGAAATTGTGGATCAATCTAGGTTCAATAATAATCTGTCCAACTGGATAACATATGCCAGATCAAAAGGCAGAGCCTCAAGCAAAAAACTGAAAAGTTTGGCAGAAGAAATTTTTCACCTGACAAAAACAAGAGATTATATCTGGAATTCAGAAGAGTATCTACGGATTGTCCAGGCTCCATATAGATCAAAAGGCGGAGATAAAAGAGGATGGGAATATAATGATAATGGACTACCAGTAAGATACACCGGGCTGGGAAATATAATACCTATTTTTACTTCACTGGAAAAAGATAACGGAGGCTTGGATCGCAAAGGAACCGTTTTAGATATAGGGTCAGGCCAGAGATTGCCTTTATCAGGTGATATATATAATTTACAATTCCCGGTTGTCCCCTCCGTGCTTAATACAATGGAGAAACAAGTCCATAGCGCTCAGAAAGCCGTGCTTATTCTTGTAATGCTAATAATGCTGTCTTCAAACGAAGGAGACACAGTACTGGACTGTTTTGGAGGATCTTTTTCCACAGGCATAGCATCTGTAATAACCAACCGTAATTTTATCAGCATTGAAAAAGAGGTGGATACATTCAACAAAGGAATAGAACATATTAAAAATACGCCGTGGGACAAATGGGAAGATTATATTGGAAAGCATCTGTTGTCAACAGAAAAAGGATTCAAATTTGGGATTGACCAGAACATTCTGAAGCAGAAGATTCTGAAGGTTCACTAGGTGGATCCATCTCAAATGTAGCTGGGCTGTCTTTTGTCAGTTCAGCCATAATTTTCAAAACATCCTGGTACACTTTTTCCAAATTTTCCATCAACCCCCTCCTCTCATCACAGAATGGATAAGACTTAATGTACCGCCTGTTAGCTTGTCAATTCCTTCTTTTATTTTTTCCGCTTTATTGGTTAGTACCGTGGGGTCTAATTGTCCGGCCAGATCCTGCTTTACAAGGCTTCTTAACATACCAAACTGATTGAGAATATGATACTGGCACATTGGCCGAGCAAGAGTTATTACTTCATCCATTGGTATATCATTCCAGTCATTTGAATAACAAAACCATCGTATATTAAGAATACCCCCGATTGTGCTGAAGCCTTGACATTCAAAACTGCCATCAGGTAATCTGACGCGTTTGTATTTTTCCCGTCTGAAAAAATTTAAATACCCCTGTCTGGCTGCCAGAGCATCCAATAGTGAACTCATTTCATCCAGGCCGGCATACCCCGGCACAGGTTTGTTATATCTTATTGGCCGGCCAAATCTTCCACCCCCCAAGCCACCGCCGATACCACCTCCGGCAAACAGCATTTGCTCGTTATAGAACGCAAAAGGACTTCCCATTCCTGAGTTTCCATACCCTCCAGGAACCGTATAAAAAGGGACACACTGAAAAGCTGTAGGTGGAAAAGGAATATGAAAATCTGACCCTATCGCGTAGTTTCCGGCTGTTTCTTCACGAATTATTGGACGATAAGAGAAATACCACTGCATCCCCATTCTGATACAGGTTCTTTTTATTTCTCTTTTACTGTATTCTAAATCTGAGAATGAGAGAAAAGGAAGGCCAATTTCTACGCAGATAGCTTCGAGTTCTATATCAGGTATCTGTATTCCGCCATCATCCAGGCTCAGCATACCGTTTTGATATGGAATAAAATCATTATCATATACTAGAGAAGCATCCCATCGGCCAGGCAAAACAGCAAAATAAGGAACAGCAATTCCCTGGACAGCCACGTACTTTCCGTTTATGTCATCAACGGACATTTCGTCCCAATCTATCTCAAAGTGTACTATATTGTCTACGCTGTAGGTTTCAGTTATGAATATAAAATGATCACTTAGGGGCTTGGACATATCAGAAGTAATTACGCGGACAATGGAATTTGCCGTGTACAATTTTGTGTGCTTGTTGACCGTCAGTTCACCTTGAGCGTGCCAGGTCTGCTGGGTAATTTCCGGTGGATTGGTTAGAAGCCAGTTCAGTGCATCCATTATTATTTAGTTTAGGAAGCCCCTCTGTTCTATAATCTGCTCAAAAATCCTGTTATAGTAGCAGTCGTTGATCACCCGATAATCCAGCCATCTATTCGGTATTATCTCGGATCTTATTTCCTGTATTTTTTCCAGATAGAAATCCAACGCCACTTTTCTGCTCTCATAGAAAATTTTCAGAGCCGATTCTTTGTTATTATCCAGCTCAAATTTTAAATCATCTATATTTAATTCATCAATAATCTCCAGTTTTTCTTCCGGGTTAAAGACGCCGATGCTGTGAAAATTTTCGTCAGGTTTTGTCCTCTCATTGCAGGAAAATCCATCAAACCCCAGCTTATAGAGGCATATCATAGTTTCTGTTCTGGACTTTCCGAAAGCAAATTTAGTGGCCTGGATCCAGTCGGTATTCTTGAGAATTTCAAGGTCTGACAATCTGTCAGAAACTGAAAACTTCTGCTTCCATCTATATAGATCATTGGGGCTATTGGGCTCAAATATGTCAGGAATCTTTTTAAACTTCAACTGATATATCCAGCCGGGAGAACTATCATTCTTGTTTTTCTGATCCAGAGCGTACTTGGCGGCGTACATTTTGTTGGTTGTGATGAAGCCTACACTAAAGTTTTCTATAATTTCTCCAGTTATATAATTATCGTGAATTCTGTGAGGGCATCCGTGCCAGTATTTTCTGTTGTTTTTTAGCAATTGCTCAATCAGTTTCATAACTATATAGTCAGGAGATTAACGATGGCTTGGGATAGCACAAAACACCATGCGACCACTTCTGGACTGATGATTATAGCCGGAGGATGGTGCAAAATGAAAGTAGATGACTTCAAGAAAAAAGCAAAATGCAAGTTTGGAGGGCTTGGGGTTGCCAACTTATATACGGAAGGAACTTTTCAGCTGAAGGCTGGAACTTCCGAACAGGATTTCTACAACAATACAATTTCTATGATGTTTCTCACAGGGACAGTACTTCCCGATGGAGAATCTACGCCCTATAGCTGTAACGGCGGCATTGTTTTCTACGACAAACATTCACACACCACCGGCATCTATTGTACTGAGGTAGCCCTTGGAACCGCCGTAGCCGGCGGTACTGTCAAATGGGAGTGAATTTGGCATTGATCAACAAGCAAAAACCCACCTTAAAAGGTGGGTTTAATATCACAAGTGGAAATAGCACTCAACTGGAGTGCCATTAATTTCCGCTTTTCCTAGAAAGACCAGTTTAAGAACCTGAACTGCCAAAGCCAGCCTGGCCATTATCCGGTCGGTGTGATTCAAACCCTTCATAGAACTTTTCCTCAGTAGTGAGATTTTTGTACTCCTTGAACTTTTCAATCGTCTCTATATAGTTGTTGATGTGATCCTCCGCATTGTAAACATACGGAATCATCTGGGCAATCTTCTGACCGAAAGACAGAAACTTCATTGAGGAGCTGAAGTTGAAAATATGTACCATAATCTCACCAGAAAATGAGGGATCTAAAACTCCAGCCGATACCTGCAGCTTCTGTCTGACAGAAACAGAGGATCTGTTTTCAATTTTCAAAAACTGTCCTTCCGGAATTCTGGCTTTCAAACAGGTTGGAATAAGAATGTCTTCGTGAGGAGGTATATAAATATACAAACCTTTATTGATTCTTGCTTCCTCGTCCTCACTCTCGGCAGCTTCTTTCTGCTCTGTCGGTGAGCCAACAACACCCCATTTTACAGGCTGGCCGGGATTGGCTTTAACCAACTTTTCTACATATTCTTCCGTAAGATTGGGGATAAATATGTCAATTCCAGCGTCATTTTTTTCTCTTATTGGCGGCTTTGTATCGCCAATTACTAATAATTTAATTGGATCCATATACTTATATTAACATTTCGCTCAACCATTGCTGATATAACTGTGTTTTCTCCTCATTTATATAGACGCCTTTGTTCTTTTTTCCTTTCTGTGTCTGACCGCAGGAATACCCATCAGGAAGAGGTTCACCAAATTTTATAGATTTATTCTCAATTCCATTTGTTACCATCAATCAAAACACCATGATATAAAACTTGTTCACCCATATCTTCCTCAGATTAACGCTTTAACAGGAACAGGTATTCCTGAAGAGAGTTTTCTCTAACTGAATTGCCCATCTGTTTCAGCACATGGTGTCGATGATCAATGATAATTATTTCCAACCTGTCAGAGTTGTCTCTGAATATCTTCTCCAGATTTTCTATTGGAACTCTTCCTTCATTGGAATAGCTGAAAAGAACATATTTTTGTGGTGTTTGTTCAATAAGAAATTTTATCTCTTTCTCGGCAATGAAAACACCTTGATCAACATGGTAGTCCTCGTATGGATTTTGGTCATTCAAGTCTCTTGAATCTTCTCTTCTTTTTGCTTTTCCAAACAACTTTGGCTGATCATTGAGAATAAGCGTTTTCCAGAAATGATAGTAGGCATTATATCTGGTTCTGGAAGATAATGCTTTTTCCTGGTTTGATCCATATGGAGGGTCAAAATAAGCGACATCACAACCCACATTTTTTATCAGCGACTTTATATCCTGCTTATAGACAAAATTATCCTTTTTATTGATCCACAGATCCGGAACTTTCAAGAAGAGAGGCCGCAAACTCTTTTCTGAATAATTCCTGAAATAAGAAGAGAAATGCCCCTGCGTGTTATCTACTTTATTCAATGCCAGTATAAGAGAAGTTAAAACAAGATTTTTTTCCTGATACCCAAGCTTTTTGATGAATTCAAGGATGGCGTCGGTTTTTGCCATGTTGATCTCCGTGAAAGGAAATTTTCCTGTTTTCTTTTCAGATCCGCCATAATTTTCCGCAAACCAGCCTTGAACTGGTTTTAAGTTATTGGCTTCCTGAATTAAGTCTGTATACTCTGATGGATCTTTTTTATTCAGCAAAAAGCACTTATTCAGACAGAATGATAATTCAGATATATCGTTTGCGTGAACCTGATATCCCCTTTTCGCGAATGTTTGTGAAACTCTGGTCGAGCCTGAAAATCCGTCAAGAATGGAATGGACTTTAAGATTATTTATTGTTTCAAATATGATAGGGAGAAGCTTCTGTTTGCTTCCCATGTATTTTACGCTTTCTGTACGAAAGCTTATATTTCCGAAATTCATGCAACCACCTTTGGTACTTTTAGCGTTGGTATTCCAACGCGATTAATTATTTAGAAACTGTTCAAATGTTGGATTATCTTTCAGGTCAATTTTGATATCTATCTGGTCAATCACCGGATACAGTTTCTCGAACCGGTCAAAAATCCACAAGCCTCTCTGAAAAGCATTGCTTTGTTTTCCTTTGTACTGAATTCCTTTTGAACATTTCAAGCACATTAAACAGGAATCTTTAGAAAAAAAATCAATCTCGTACAACGATTTTTTGAAGGAGTACTGAATATGGTCAATACTGCTCAATAACTTAGGGATATCAAACTGCTTAATCTGAAAATGTCCTACATCTTTTTTGAAAAAAATGATGGATTTTTCTTTTAGGTGGGTGAAAAAAGGTTTTTGAAACACACCGGTTGGTATCGGCTTGTCGAGATCATATTCCTCAAAATCATCATAGATTTCCAGCGCATTGTCAAGCTGCCAGTTGGATTTTTTTCCGCTCTTCACCGAAACAAAATCATTATTGATGATAAGATCATAATAGGAGTGTTCGTTTGGAGACTTCTGACACTTGTACACCTTGCTATATTTGTTCACAACAGCCTTCACGACAGTTTCCAGCTGTTCTGATTCTACTTTTCCTGAAAAATTCAGAGCTACTAATCTGGAGAGAGCTGTTTTGAAACCTTCCTGATAGGATCTGAAATCCTGTATATAATTCACCATATAGGAAGATTAACGGCCATATCGCGCCATATACCTCTCGTCATTCCAGGGCGCCGTTTCTCTTCGGTGAAACCTTTCCAGCATTATTGCCTCGTACAATCGGGTTTCCTGATCAACATCTTCCTCCAGAAACTTCAGGTACATTTCGTACAGCTCGTGAGCATCCTCGAAGTACTTCAGCTCATTTTTGATCTGGCTGATGCTTAGCAGTTCGTCTTCGTCCATTCTATAGTTATTTTTCTTGTCGTACAGGGCGTTGTACCTGATTGCTTCCACGGCTTTTCCACAGTGGTTTCTGATTGCGTCGGCTGCCGGTCTGTACCTCAGAAGGTCTTCTCTTTCCAGATGCTTTCGGATTATTATATTGTCAGGATCAAAAATACCAATGGAAGCATTTGATCTGATCATGGATTCGCTCTCAAAATTGGCAAATCCATCATACCCTTCTTCCTGAATGAACTCAACCAGAGTTCCCCGATAGATTTTTTTGTACTTGAACCAATCCCATTCAGCCAGAATACCCAGAGCTTCCGTGTCCAGGTCGTACCCTTTTGCCTGAGCTTTTTTCTTCAAAGTTTCCTGATCAATTCTGGAAAGCGCGTTGAATATATTCAGAGGGGCTTTTAAGGTACAAACAAACACGGCCAATTTTTTCGTATATTCCAGCGCGTAATCAATGCTGGAGGTCAAGCAGACAAATGGCCAGTTCTTTTTCTGGATGGTGTCGTGATCAGATCCGTGGAACCACAGTCTTGTTTTTGAGTTGTACTTCTGCTCATTGAGGGTCAATTTCCCAGCTCCGTAAACTTCACCCTTTCAAGCCTGGAAACCTGCTCATGCAGTCCTTTCACCAATTTTTTGAGCAAATCCATCTGGTTTTCCAGTCCCAATAATCTGTCATTCTGACTGGACAGTAAGTCTGCTATATGCTGATCATTGCTAAGCCCAAGAAATTGATCATTTTCCCCTAGAGGGCTATTCATTCCATTCAGAAGAGCTTTCAGTTCATGTTCCGTCAATATGTCATCACTCATTCCGGCAGATCCTGATCCAGTATCAATTTTTGAAGTCTCCTGATGCTTTTTTCAGTTTCTTTTTTCATAGTTTCAAAGGTTTCTTCCATCAGTTTCATTCTGGTTTTCAGTTCCATTATTTCCAACCTCAACACTGATTCATCACTAAGATCTGTTTTGTCTGATACATCAGAAGGACTATTCACGGCAGTCAATAGATTATATCTTCCTGCGAGAGCACATCACTCATTCTGAATGATCTCCACTACTGTTTCTGGTCTGATACTGGAATAAAGCTCTGACTTGGAAAGAATTTGTCTGGCTTCGGCAAAATCACTTGGAACTCTCCCTCTCAGTACTTTCTTGACATCTTCTTTTGTGGCGTATTTGTGTATAAACAGATCGGATGCAGCTTTTGCTCGTAACCGTAAATTAGGATCCTCGCGGATGCTATATTCAAACTCAAGCTTTTTCATGTACTCTTTGGCACAATCTGAAATTAACATTTCATCCGAAAGAAAAGGGTTTGCGTTGGTATTGTACATCTCTATAATGTCTCTATAAGCCAGAGCGTACTGACGCAAATTTTCACGCCCTGACTTCAGATAGGCAAATTCCTGTTCTTTGATTTCTTTAATAGTCAAAAATTACCCCTTATGTGTGATAGTAAATGTTTTTAAACGCGACTGTACACCTGCCGCCAGCTCCTCTACCACCTGGAGCTGCCATACCTGATCCTGTTCCGGGAACACACGGAATGTCCAAGGAAGGGTCTACGCCGAATGTTGATCTACCGGCGCCATACGGAAAACCGGTTTTTTCAAAGGAAGGATCAGCATAAAAGCAGGCACCACCTGCTACTTTTTTAATTAAATAACTTGTGCCTGGAAGGATCATATCTAAGCCCCTTCCGGAGGTGACTCCTGGGTTATTTACCCCATTAAGAACAGCGCCTTGTCCCGCCGCAGCAAGATCGGCGCCACCACCACCGGTATGCGTTGCTACCACATTATGAGCAGGGGCTCTGTTTCCCCCTATATTAGCCTTTCCTGAATAATTAATACCATCAATAGTATAGGAATGTTTAAAAGCGCTCGCAGTATCTACAGAATATCTGCCATCAGGTAATGGATATAGAGGGTTGCTAAAAGGATCCTGAACTATACCGGCTCCACCGGAAGATCCACCTGGGAAACTAAGAACTCCATTAGAAGCAATAAACAATGCTTTTTGTGATGGAAAGTCAAGATTTAGGTTTTTAGTCCCCCAGAAGCCACCCGCACCGCCGGGATATGCTTCATAGATGTCAAATTTAGCCGTATTTACTGAATCCGGATTTTGTATCATATTCACTATTTGGGGTAAAGTTCCATCAACTATTGTCTTACATATAGGAATTGAAATACTATAATTTTTGACCAGCCCTGTAGGCAATACCGTAGGTTCAAGATCAAATTCCAGATACTCACCAGCTCCCCCTCCGGCAGTATTAAAATCTGGACTCGTCCCCCATCCATCACCGGAAAACCAAGTGGGAAATATATTATCAATCCTCCAACTAGACCCAGCATTTCCAGAGGCTCCACTACCGATCAGCCAGACGTGCATTTTTGGATAGGGGCTTGGATTCAGCCCAAACATTGACAGGTCTATAAATGTAAAATTGGCTGAGGCCAAGGCTGAATTATCATTTGTGTAAAAATGATGAAGTTCCCATATATCTGACCCCACGGCCACTACTTCGGAATAGTTTTCATTGGTTCCTATTCCTATCAGCGTCCGTGGAGGAAGGGACAAACTTTTATTTCCAATAGGCAGCTTTGTCTGGGTAGTGAAAAGCTGCCTGTTATTTCTTTCTACAATATAGTTGGCCATGCTTAGTTAGTTTCAATCGACCAGCTCTTTTATTTTCTCCGGATCAGCTTTTATCGAAGCAAGAAGCAAAACAAGATAGCCAATAACATCGGCACAATCATTTATTCGTGGAGTTGGATCCGGATTGTTCTGGATCCTCTTCAGCTTGTCATCCAACCGGATCTTGATAGAATCCTGGGCGGACAACTTGCTGAAGCATCTCATAGGTTCCAATGCCGAATTTCCGTATCTTTTGTTCTTCTCAACCAGCACGAATTTCATCGCGTCAAGAATGTCGCACAGATACTGCTGCGTTTCGCTTAAATTTTGGTTTTCAATTCCCATTCCTTGTCCTTTAAAACGGTTAGTAATCGCTCAAACAAGTTTATTGAAGCTTCCACTGAAGCTACTGGCGTCAAAAAATAACCGATACTTATATCATTGTTTTTCAGAGGAGTTTTTGGAAACCTTTCATCCAGAAGCGTCGCCATTATAGGGTCTCCAATCTCCCATTTATTGATGGACTCTATATTAGATTTTTTATCTTCGTACTCCTGAAAGACAAGATCCCTGATCTTTACCGTATCGGTGTCTTTATCTCCATCATGTTCTATTTCCAGCGTAAATAAATGATCACCTTTTGTGAGATTGCGTAACTTTTCTATTGTCTGGTCATTGAGTGTTGTCAACATTTTTGGCATATATTAGTGTGTGGTTGCCCAGTCTATATATATAGGCCCGTTCAAAAAATCATCATCAGGATCTATAATCTGCATGGAAGTAATAGTATCACCCTGTCTGATTTGCAGAAGATTGATGAAATCCTGCTCCTCTGACACGCGGCCAAAGACTGTATGCTTTCCTGTCAGCCAGGTACAAGGAACATGGGTAATGAAAAACTGAGATCCATTAGTTCCTTTCATTCCCGTATTTGCCATAGCCAGCATCCCCGGATTATTGAAATTAAAATCACCACAGATCTCATCTTCAAAAGTCCAGCCGGGTCCGCCAGTTCCATCACCATTAGGATCTCCGGCTTGAGCCATAAAATTGTTGATAACCCGGTGGAATTTCAGTCCATTATAAAATCCAATTTCCGCCAGATAAAGAAAATTGGCGCAGGTAATTGGTGCGTGAGTATAATAAAGATCGCAAGTTATTGGAGCTTTATTGGTATTGATTTGTATTTTCATATATATAAATAGTAAATTAACACCGGCTGGATTCCAGCCGGTGTGGCTTTCTAGTAGCTCCAGTTGGGGAAGGTGTCTACGGAACCGTTGTTTTTGTTATAGTAGTCCAAAATGGACATGATCCTATCAGGGCTGCAGCCGGTCTGGTCATTCAGAATGTTCCAAATCATATCCGATTCCATCTCTTCAGTTTCCTGATCCTTGAGCTCCTCAAAGAGCTGGCTGTCCCAGTACTCATTCCAGATTTTCTCAGGATCGGTGAAAACCACCTGATTAGGCCAGGTTTTCACCACAGCCCTCCAAAGATCCTGAAAGTCCTTTTTGCTGTACCAAACTTCGTGAACTTCGCGCATTGTTGTACCTCCTAATAGAGATAGACGGCGGTAACATCGCCGATCTTGATGACCCACAGGGGATCCAACCGATCCAGACAATCCTCCTCAGATTCACCATCCTGAAGGTACTCCGTGATCAACCCACAATCAGAGTTGACCACATAGTTATCCACAATAGACTTGGGAGTTCCACCGATCTGATCCTGCTCCAGAACCATCTCCTTGAACATTTCCCAGAAAGCCTCGGTGGCGTCATTGCCCCACTGTTCCTGAGCGTACTCGAAGCGGTCATCCAATGCCTCTTCCACGAAGTCTTTGTCCATCAAAATCTGATCTTTCATTTCTCCATTCTCTCCTTACATATAATATGTAAGAATTCCGGAAGAAAAGTTCAATCCTCCTCTTCCAGACCCTGGAGAGCTCGTAAATTCTTCCTACCCTCTTCCGTAAAAGGAAGATAATCAATATAGGATAAATTCATATTCCATTCCTGGTTCCATTTTTCCAGCTCCTTATCAAGATCATAATCCTCAAGCGTAATTTCTTTTCCATGCTTGAAATAATCGCCGTTTCTATAGTCTGATACCTCAGCATCCAGCATTATTGGAAGTTTGTAAGAAGGCTGTCGCACCACAGTTGCGACACGGTTACACAGCGCCAAAACCAGATTCTTCTCTTTGTGGTATAGGGCGATCTCCATTGAGTCGTGAATGAAACAGTATATAAAGCTCTTCAAACCCCAATCATCTATATTCTGCTGAATGGCCACAATATCCGGCATCGCATGGAGCACTTCAGCCGTTTGAATTCCGGTATTGGCGGCGTTGTTTTGAAGATGCCTCAATGTACCGGAGTAAAGGTTTTTATCAGCTCCAACCAATGAATGATTTTTACCAAACTTCATGTACCTGATTGGGCTATGGTGTCTGACCGGGCCGACCCAGGTTCTTGTAAACCCGTTCTGGTACATGAACTCATGTTCCCTCTCTATTCTACGCATCAGCCCAGGATAAGTTTTAAAGAACAGTTCACGAAATGCCGTTCCACAAACATTATATTTTATATCAGCTTTTGATAGGCCCCGCTTGTTATTTAAGATTGCCTGCTTCAGAACACCGTGAAGATTGAGCGTATCAATAGTATCATCACAATCCTGCTCCGTAAACTGATATAGATCACGGAGGGCAACACCGATTGCAGATCCAGCTGCCCCAAATTCTGCCGAAAAATTTACACCTTTACTTTTGTTTCTGAAAGACTTTGTAGGCTCAAATTTCTTGAGCTTCAGAAAATCTTCAAAGGTCATCTTTCTCTTTGTTATTTTAAGCACCTAAACTTCCTTTTCCAAAAATTAACAGTACCATTGTATGTTTTTTCTTTTCCATTCCCGCAGCGTTTCAAAGCTGCTAAAATAAGATGGACGATCAGGTAGAACCAGATCAGATCGTCCCAGAAAACTCTGATAAGTTTCACGGAGTTTTTTCTCAAGCCGAAAAAGATCCGTGAATAGAACATCGCAGTTTTCGTACAAAAAATCCATCAGATCTTCTTCAGGGCGATAATTTTCGATACCCTTCCATTTTGCTATATTGAACAGCTGCTGAATCTTTCGGTCATTGGCTTTTTTATATTCCGGATCCGAATCCAGCCATTCGCTGTGAGTTTTTCTGTCTATAATAATAATGTTGTCCAGATCAAAAATTCCTACAGCAGCTGATGGAATGTCTCCAGGCTCTCCTTCATAATTGAAAAATCCATCATACCCAAGATCTATTACCCCCTGAATTACTTCTTCTCTTTTTCTGGGGCCAAGAATTCTCATCCAGTCATTGTATTTGAGCTTTGAAACATCAATGTCTGAAAAGAATTCTTCCATCCTGTTATAGTCGATCTCATCCTGGAGGTTGCATATATTGATCCCCTTCTTTAGATGGCACCTGAAAATAATTATACTCGGCGAAAACTTGGATGTTGATAGCGCGTAATTGAAGGCGTAATTAATGTCTGGAGTCAAATACACGGCTGAATGAACTTTGATCAGATTATCGTGGTTGGAGCCGTGATAGAAAAATCTGTCTCCATTATAGATAGCTTCAGTCAGCTTCACATCAGCCCTAGAATTTCATCATCTTCCTGAATGTCCTGACCTTTAATTACAACCTCTTCTATAGCATCCAGATTTTTTCTCTTTACTTTCAATTTTGTATCATCTTCAAAGATCCATTTCTTCCCATTATTGTCCTCAGCTTCAAAGATTTTTTTATCTAATGGAGAATAAAAAGTTCCAAAAGCTGTGCTCGAATGAACATCAGCATGGCCAATTCCGGCTATTTTTCCGTGATCATCCAGCTTTCCATATATTTCGTAAAAAATAGGATCCAGCGGATCCGGCTTTAATGGAGATTGATAACCGGAATCGGCAAACCCCAGAGAAATCTGTAATGATCGAAAGTCAGCTTCGACATTGTAATAATGCCCATCTTCCTGTTCCGGAGTTATTTTTTCAAATTTCAGCAAAATGACCTCTCTAAAACTAGATTAACCGTGGAAACAACTTATGGAGAAATACTATCTGGAGCCCAGGAAATTTGCAGGATCTATAGATCCGAGATGAGCAAAAAGCCTATTCCAAAAACAGAAGAACAAATTTTTCAGGAAACAAAAACAGTTCAGTCAATTGATCCGAATGTTGGACAAACCGTGAATTTGCTGATCTAACTTTTTGGCTGACCAACTATATTAACAACAATGGAAAAACTTTTTGAAAATGAATCGTCTCTGTTTCAAAGCAGGGTAAATAATATAATAGAAGATTCACCATCCAAAAAAATTATAGAGGATCTTATTAAGCTTAATCTATTAAAGCAAGCTTCAAAAGATGAAAGCCAATTATTCTTATCGGAGCTCTACAACCTAGTTGGTATTGAACAATTTGCTGATATAATCGAGTTAATGGCGGGAAGAACGGTCAGATTCCCGGAACCCGAATTCTTTAAAATCACCGTGAATACGGCCATAGCTTATTACTATAAATACCTGAAAAACAAAAACTGGAATGAAATTGATGCCATAGTCCAGGATGATGAACTAACCCATGTAAAATATGGAATAAGAACTAATGACCTGGATCATTTTATTAAAGATTACAAAAACAGACTGATAAAGGAGCCTCATGTTGACGCTTGAGGAACATATTGACTTATCAGAGCTGATGAGCCTGTTGTACTATCTTGAAAGGTCAACATCACGAAAATTCCTGGTTGATAAATTTTATATATTCCAAACCATCTCGGAGCTTATTATTCATGTATCAGATTACCGGCACAAACTACAGATCCGCACACCCCTTTTCTAAACAGTTCCTGAATTGAACACAGCTTTCCATTGTTCAGCCGTCAATGTATTTTTCCTGATCAGATTTTCAATAGTTTGACCTTTTGTTTTCAGATTATCAATCTGGAGCTGATTGATGCTGTTATTGTAACATAGCTGATAGTATCTAACCTCTTCATCTTTTCCAATCCTGGCTATCCGTCCTCTACTCTGAAAATAATCGGTGTACGTCCAGGTATTCTCAAAATAAACAGCGGCCGAACATTCATTAAGAGAAAAAGATGTGTTTGCCACCGACACCGAAGCCAGTAAAACTTTTTCTTTGCTTTTCTTAAATGACTCAATCAGAGGTATCCTGTTATTCTTTTCTATATCTGATGACAGTACAAATTTACAGCCGAGGTGTTTTTTCAGGAAATCTTTTGTCAGAGGGTGATAATAAAAAACTATAATTCTGTTTCCCCTCTCATTACATTCATCTTCTATTATTCCATCAAGAGCCCACAGCTTATTGAAGTCTTTTTCATAATTGAAGGATTTTATATTTTTTTGAAGCTGGTCTGGAAATTCGTGAAAATGTGGCGTGCTTAACAAACACAATGGCTGATCAACCCCAAGACAGGCGTACTGGAAAGTATTAGCCAGGTTGGCGATCAGGCCAAGATTGTTTATTTTATTTTTTTCTCTGATTTCTTTATATACCTGGTTGGAAAATGCCTCGAATATGGTTCTATGCTTGCGGCTCATGTTGACATATATGACAGGCATATCAACTTCCGGCGGCAGGTTTAAATCCTTTCTGTCGCGCTTGACGCCATAATCCTTATATATCAAATCCTGAAGCTCAGCCCATTTCTGAAGATCCAGCGAATCTTCCTGAATCCCATACCGCGAGAATTTCGTTCCCAACTGGTAGTACTGGCTGACCCAGTTGTTATAGTTCAAATTATTGGTCAGCGCAGGATCCAGCAGTTGAAGCTGGGTGTAAAATTTATAGTTTTTATCAGCCGGTGTGGCCGTAAACATATATCTATATTCAAAAGCATCAGCGTTCATAGTTACCGCTTTGGATCTCAAAGAGGAGTGCGATCCAAGCTGGTGGCTTTCATCCAGGAAAATAATGCCCTTATAGTTGCCGAACCATTCTTTCAGAGGCATTGACGACTTTTTGAATTCTATTTTTTTGGTTCTGTTATTTACCAGCTTGTCATAATAATCATTAATAACGCGGAAGCTGTCATAGGAAAGGATAATAGTTTTCTGGGGGTATTTTTCCATATTGAATATATCACGATCTTTAAAATAGGTCAGAGATATAATGTTCAATATGTCCTCTTCTTTCTGATAGGATAGCTTAATCATCTCGTTTTTCAGATTGAGACATCCAATAGAAGAAGTAAGAATTATAGCCCTATCAACCTCGCCATAATAACGGAGATGCTCAAGAATAGCAAAAAGGATCATTGACTTTCCTGATCCTGTCGGCAGGACAAAGATGGCTCTGTTCTGGTTGATACCTTTCAGGATGTCTTTATACTGGTAACTATTAGTATAGTCAGTCAATCTTCGTTCCTGGAGGGAAAATCAGAATTTCCGAGGATTCTCCTTTTTTTGTAGCAACATTCATCTGGTACATCCATTTCACCGACTTGATTACGCAGCCGGGGAACAATGCCCTGACCTGTTCAGTATCATTATAGGATATAATCCATCTATCTCTTTGCATGATAGTATCGGCAAATAACTGGTGCGGAAACTTGTTGTGGGTTTCGTCCGTAACTCCGTAAAGGTGATTATTACCCGGCAGCCAGTAGGGAGGATCGGCGTATATAAACCAATCAGGATGTAATGGAATGGAGTCAACAAAACTCATGTGGCCGCCGAATCTGAAATTCTTTTTTGTTAAATGGAAATTGGCAATCTTCAACAAATTCTTTTCAGAAGTTCTGGATCGGTAAGTATTAGAGCAGGATCCGGTCTCAATCACGGCGCTAAAGGAAGTCTGTAAGAGTATAAAAAACAAGGCCGCCCGTTCAATCTTTGGGGCATCCTGCCAGTGCTGATAATCAGGTGATTCCGGTTTGAAGAGTGCTCGATGGTGCGCCTTGTACCAAGCCTTATAGGTTTGAAAATCCATAGTATCAATAATTTTAGACCGGTAATTGTGGATCAGCCTATAAAGCTCTTTGTTATCAAGACAGCATTGTGTCCATAAATTTGCCAAATCCTCAAAATAATCATATCCTATAACTTCGTGACCTCTCCAGGCCAGATTCAGCTCCAGGCTGCCTCCGCCCAGAAATGGAGACATCACTTTTTTTTCGTTTTTTAGGTAAGGGTACATCAGATCTATCGCATTGTACTTGGATCCAGGATAAGTCCAGAGATTGCGGACATATTCGTACTGTTTTGTTTTGCCAAATTCCATAGAAAATACATTAACTAATTGTACATGAAGAAAACACTACGGGAAAGTTACAGCTTTACCTCCGAAAACGGCGACAAGTCTTTCAATGAACTCTATAAAGGACAGGATTATCTGTTTGAGGACACGGATGACATTATTGATGAGCGGATGAAAAAGCTTTTTGAGGAAACATATCAAAACATTGGACGAAGGAGACTCCGTGAGGACTTCGATTATCCGAAAGCTCCAGGAATTGGAAACTCCAAAGCTGAGTACAATTTCAGCGATGATGAGGACGAACCATCAGGAGACGGCGTTTGTGATGGACATAATAAAGCCGGTATGTCCGGATCTGATCCGTGTACAAACCAGAGCGGTCAGGACTATAGAAGTAATTCTCGGTTATTCAATAAATAAGGAAAAGGACTAAAATGACAATAGAAAAACTTTTTGAGCAGACTACTGCTCAGATAAATAGGCGTCTGAGAGAGTATCACCCTTACGAAGCGGATGGATATGTACCTAAAGTACAGATTGATCCTGAAGAACTCGCCAGACTTAAAAAAGAAAGCGCGGCCAAGAAGAAGCTTGAGGATGAAAAAGCAGAACGGCGCCGGAAAAGGCTGGAGGCCAAATGGAAAGCTCAAGGAATTCCTGAACCAGATTATGGCAAGCCAGACCCTTGGGCTTATGATGGTTATTATGACTCTTATCCCAATAGGATTCCCTGATAAAACTCAAACTAATTTAATAAGGAGAAAAATTAATGGCAGTTGGAAATATTAACACTACGCCCAAAGAGCAGCAGGCTAAAAAGCCCGAAGGTTTTGATCAGGAAATAATGTCCAAAACTATGGCTAAAATGTACAAAAACAAGAAGCAGTTTGATAATTCAATCAATGTCCGCAGAGGAAAACTAGGAACTTCCGAGGCAAAATAACTTGGAAAAAATAACTCTGGCTGATGCGGCTTACTCTGCTTTCTTATTTAGATCAGATCTGCATTATCTTCACCATCATATAACCGGGCCGAATTTTTTAGAGCTTCACGAAATGCTGGGTGAGTACTATGATAAAGCTCTGGAGGATTTTGATTATTTTTCGGAGCAGGCCATAGCTGGGGGCGAAAAACTGATCAATGTAAATAACATTCATTCTACCAGAATATATAAGCTATGGGATCCGGTTACGGAAAAAGATGAAAACATAAAAGAAGATGGGCTGGTAGATGAACTGAGACGGATAGGAAATGATTATTTAGAAACGCTGGATCTGCTGAGAGAATACCTTGATGAAAAGGGTAATATGGATGACATTATTAGCGAAGTAGACTCCATAAAGAATTTCTGGAGAGTTGAGATTCAGTACAAAAATGAACAGAGAGGTAAGTAGAAATTGTTTTTAACAGCGCCTGATTTTACTATAGAAGATTTTGTTAAAGCTTGTGGTATGATTGCCCCACAGGGCACAACTATTGAGATGATTATATCACCAGAGCCTCTTGGTTTGCCAAGCGGATCAGGTTTTACGCCCCAAGACCAGGTAGCTGATGTACCGGAAGATGAATCAATAGTATACCAAAGAACAGAACCTGTATTGAAACAGACGGCAGCACCTACACCATCTGATTATTCAGTATGGGAAGCCAAAAAACTTGGTAGGACGATCCCGACGCCGAATATAACACCACCGATTACGGATCCAGAATCTCTACCTTCTCCATTTATTAAAGTTCTCAGCGAGAGTACTGTTTTTGGTTTTGATATTCAGCTTCGTGAAGATTGGGCTTGTTTTCCCAAAAATACGGTTTTCCAGTGTCAGCCTTCTAAATTGAGCGAAGGTATATTATCGGCACGGATCAACCAGCAAAAAGCTGAGGATAAAAAACGACACTCACACCCCCGCGTATTTCCAGGCGAGAGAAACTTCGGCCCCGGATCAACATCAAAAGGATCCTCGAAAGAAGAACTGGATAATGAACTGGAAATGGGTTTGATAGACTATCAGGAATATACCAGAAAATGCCGCCAGCTTGGAATAAAGGAAGCAATGACGCCGAAAGCAAAACTTGAGCAGCTGCTTCTTGATGAATTTCAGAAAATAAATGACAACTGGGGCAGGGTAGATGTATTCAAAAAGGGTGATTTCTATGTTGCCGATTTGCTTGATAAAGATTTATTTACAGTCAAGCAGTTCCGGGGTGATACTATTTCTGAACTGAAACTCAATGCTATGAAATGGTTTGCCAAGCAGCCTAAACGATATAGAGAATCAATAAGATATAAAATACTGTGTAAGCACAACGGAAAAATCAGGGAACTCTGTGTTTTAAGATCCGGAGTTGAAGCCCAGCAAGCAAAAGAATCTTTTATCAAAAAAATACCACCGGAAAAAAGAGATGACTACCAAGTGGTTATTAGATCAGTGAAGGATGAAGAATTATGAATCACATTGACCAACTAATGAATAATACTACAATGGCGCCTTTATATTTAAAGGAAGGTATATACCAGCCAAAAAATTTATCTTCTCACGATTCAAATATATTAAAATCCATAGCTGAAACAAGCATCAGAAATATAGAAGCTACTAAAGGGGCGTTGATTCATTTACTAGATAATATAAAAATGTACCAAACCTGCATGCAGGATGCTATCAACCTTCAATCTGAATCTATTGACATAGCATCAAAATATGCTTCAAACCAACCACAGCAAAGTTACACCCTTCCGGGAATTATATCATTACCCTCTTCCTATGATCTACAATCAATAAAATCGGATAATGAGAGGATGGAAGCCATCAAAGATGATAGAGACAAAATTATGGATCAAAAAGGTTTATATATGAAGCTGATGCAGCAGGACTTCCGGTTATTTCTTGAAAGCTATAAACGGACTTGTTTCTCGGATACTTCGTTTGAAGAATTTGTTGAGAGCTTAAACAGTAAGATTAACCAGGCGTACTAAAACCTTGATCCGGATGGATCAAGGTCAACATAGTTTTCAGACATTAGGATATTTTCTCCAGAAGTCTTTGCCAGTTCCTCTGGCCCAATCACAGGACTTCAGCTGCGATTTTGTATATATCTTTTCAATCGGAACATTGTACTCTTCACACCAGGAAAATAATACCCTCTGATCACAATAACTGTTGAGAGCGGTTCCCAGATTGATCTGCTTGGTAGCCTTTTTCTTGTCGAGATTGAATTCAGCTTTTTCAAGAGCCGCTTCAGCTCTCATCACCATAGCCAGAATCTTTTCCTTCTTTATTTTAATTGCTTCAACTTTTTCCTTGAGCTTTGCCCCAGTCCACAGATGCTTTGCCGCGGCAAGTTCCTCTTTCAGCTTCAGAAGCCTGTCTTTAGACTTGACTTTCAGTTCTTTCACCCTGGCTTTGGAAGCCGCCAGTTTTTCCTTTGCTTTTCCTTCCTGTTCTTTATAGTTTTTTCCAATGTTTTTCTGGTGGTTGGCTTGAGTAGATACGGCCAGATTGGCTTCAGTCAGAGCTCTGATCTTTGTGATCAAAGTATCTTCCGGAGAAATGGTCTTCTTTTTCAGTTCTTCCACCAAAACCTGGTTCATTTTGCAGGTACGGAGCGTCTTGGGGGTACAATCTTTAGCGAGGGAGTGAAAATACCTGTTTATATCCAGATAGGAAACCTCATCAAAAATTTTTTCATTGGCATCTTTATCCTTCAAAAGAGCCTGGAGGTTTTTGGCGAACACCGGATCAATTTCAATTGTCCGGTTATCTGGGACACTATCTTTCCCCAGAAAATTAAGCTCTAAATAATTCATGCTTTTTCCTTTAGGCATCCTTCTCTCCTTACATATAATATGTAAGAAGTCTGGAAGAAAAGTTCAATCTTGAACTACTCGCTCCACATATTGACATTACCAACTTCGAGCGAACTGGCGCCGACAGTTTTGGCGAACCGGGAAGTATCCTTGTCCAGGCCAACCCGTATTCCGGTCATCTGGATCAGATAAGCCACCATCGCGCATTGGCGGGTTTTTTCATCGCTGGAATTCATGTCCGCCATTATTTTCTTTTGGATCTTATCCCAGTTTTTCAGCGTATCGGAGCTTTTATCATATTTTGATTCAACGCACGATTGCTTTACTTCAGAAGCGGCGCTGAAGTTGGCTTTCTTGTAAACTTTCATGGAGCTTTTAAGCCCCGGACGACCAACTTGAATCTTGTATGTAAAAGCATTGAGAGCCGTAGGATCAGATACAACCCCGCCCCATTTGTGTCCTTTCGGGGGCAACGGCGCCTTTCCTCCAACCGTGTTGATAATTATATCCTCAGGCTGGACACGATATTTAAACAGAAACTTCCGGGGGTCTTTTCCCCGCGAGATCATCAATCCAGGAGCCTCAACCGTGTACATATAATCAACAGGCTTTCCATCGATCAGAGCGACCATGGACTTTTTGAATTCGTCCTTTTCTTCTTTAATAGCCGCTTTTTCCTCACGGGTCATATTCTTTTTTTCTTCCTTGAGAGCAGTTTGATCCGCTTTCATTTTTTTCATTACCGGAAGAAAATCCTGGGGAAAAGCCAGTTTTTGAAGATCAGCGGAAAGTTCCGGTTTCAGACACTTCCAGAAATTTCCGTTGGAAAGGAGCTCTTTTTCATAATCAGATTCCAGATACCTTGCCGCACAGAAGAGCATTTCTTCAGCCAGAGGAGCCAGATCTTTTCCGTTGATCTTGTATCCAGAGGGCTTGTATTCCTCCGGAAAAACAGGACCTTTATGAACCAGGGTTTTATATTTAGCCTCTTTGATTTTCGGCATCATTCTCTCCTTACATACAATATGTAAGAAAACGGAAAAAATAGTTCAAAAACCAGATCTGCAGGAATGCCCAGCGATACTATAGAATTTCAATTATCCAAATTGAATTTTGAAGCAGCCCGCGAAGCGGGTGCTTTCTTTAAACATAATAGGTCTAGTGATGGCACCCACCGCAGGTGGGTGCCTCTAAATTTAAATTTGATAACAACAATCCCCGGCTCTCCGCCGGATCGCCCGGGACTCCTGCAGATCTGGTTTTTTGGTTAATTTAAACCTACTATGAAAATAAGAACCTGTTGGGTAAGTAACAGCAGTAGTAGCAGTTTTATATGTATTGGTTTCCGTGTTGGAAATGATACGGAAAAATACAGAGAATTGAGTAAAGAGTATTATGATCCAACAAAGGGCTGGGATTGGGAATCGGATAAGAAGCTCGGTTTTGAGATCATGGATCTCGGATATGACCTTATTATTGGCAAAATGCTCAATAATGAGATGAGTGATGACATTGAAGTCCCTCTTAGCGAAGTCAGAACTGATGAAAAGGTTAAGAAGGCTGCAGAGTTTTTGAAAACAGATAATGAGCCTTGTGTATTTTTTGAGGTAGTTGAGTGCTGAACAAGTTCTTTTCAGAGAAGAACCCGTACAAAACAAAAGATCCGGTACAGCACTTGAGTATGCTGAACAATCTGGCAAACAGATTGGCTCCGGTTTTACGATCACAAAATGGGGTCTATATCAGAAAAATATGGAGCCCTGTTGTTGAGAGGAAACTGAATAAAAAACTGGTGATTGATGATGCCTATGCTCATCTTGTGGTTGGAAAAAAGAGGGTAATCCTTTCTACGTGTATATATAATAATCATATTGAGGCTGCTCAATCACAGTTTCCTTTTTACAATAGAGCGGATCTGCTGGTTTGTTCAAATGGAACATTCTGGATTACTGTTGATATAAACAGGTTGTACAATGATTGCCAGTTTAATGGAGATAACGATTTTGAGAAAATCAAGAAAATCCTGACTTCTTCCTGGATTAATCCGAGATATAAAAACTTTTGTTTGACAATTCCGGATCTGGAATACAATGGTTATATTGTAAACTATGGAAGGTTTATTGATGACACAACCTATGAAGGACATAATCAGGATGGAGTATGGGGAATTCACAAAATGGAATTTAAGGATAATTTTGGAAAAATTCACGATACCAGAAATTTGCCGGTGAAATTCACGAAAGTAAAATTACATGGCGTAACCAGAAAACCAAAGTACCTAGCTTGTAGATTGGAGATGAGTGATTCTGATCTCTATCGTGAGTATAAAATATATACTGACCTTAAAAGTATGTACAATGAATTTGCCAAAGCTGACCCAAACATTAGTAAGTACAGGGCTTTTACAAAAGTATGCGCCTCAACCACGGAAAAAGCAATGAACAATACGATCGGACAACACCCTAAAGTTTACAGGATTAGATATGATGTACACTATATTGTAATGGATAATATAGGTTTAGAGAAGGCATTTGCTTATGTTAGAAAAGTCAAGGCCAGGTTAGATGATTGATATTAGTTTATCAGATGACGAAAGGCACCTGGTTTTTAAAGCATCCGGCCCCAGATTTACGGAAATTATTGAATCATTTAAATACGCCAATCTAAGGTACGATCCAAAAACAAAGCTGTGGGTTGGAGATATAGGGCTCTATAATGATTACAGATCCGACTTTGACCAATATAAAATTTCCGTGGATGAATATACTATAGATTTTATATATAGATGGAAGTCCAATCTACGGCAACTCCGCAAAATCACAAAAAGAAATGAATACAGGAAGTACATTCCGGAACTGATGAGGGTTGAACCAATAACTAGATAATAATGGGTCTTCTTGAGGAAAATCGGCTATCAGACTTTGAAATTTCTGATCTAACAAACAAACACCTCAATCTTAGATATAGCGAGGGAAATTCAGGCATGCAGCTTCGTGATGCTCAGATGAATTACCCCAATTTTTTGACGCTTGTTTTTGATGCTGAGCCTACTTATGGTGGTCGTACCAAAGTCGGTCCATCTGGACAGGAACGATATACGCAGGATGATTATGAAGTTAGAATAAGGTTCAATAATATAGGAAAATGGATCAGTCCGAACTTTAGCAATTTACCTTTTTCGCAGCAGAAAGTTCAACTAGAAGAACTATTTGAGAACAACGATGAAGTCCAAACTAGCTGTGATTGTCCGGCCGAGTACTGGCAGGGGCATCTTGAAAAAGGAAGTAAAATACCAAGACCCAATGCCCGTATTCTTCCATTTGCCGGTGTTCAGGGAAAAGATATATGGTCAAGCATACATGGTAACAGAAACGGTTTGACAGTTTGTAAGCATGTGTATCAGGCCATAGCCGAGATTTTTGAGTATATTCCAGACATTCTTAAACTGCTTTCAAAAGGATCCGTATCGGCAGGATCAGTAACGGCACAGCCTATTGATGATGCCGAACCGGCTCAACAATCAGCAGGCCAACCAAAAGACAACAAGCAACTGAAAACTGATAAAGTAGAAATAGTTCCAGAAGAACCTGATATGGAAGAAGTTTCCGAGCCTATATCAGATGAAAAGCTGACAAAAGAAGAAAAAATAGGACACGCTCCAACAGGTGATATAACCGATGTAAAGGCCAGGAAAGTAAAGGCAAAAAATACGGCTGGTAAGGGTGAAAGCGAGATTGAACCGGCCATTGAGGAACCTGAGCTGACTCCGGAATCAGAAAAGCATACGGAAGAAATAGCTGATGGAGAAGATGAGGGTCTGGAAGAAACACAACCACTAAAGGAATCTGTTGATCCTGATAATCTCTCAATAGACGAACTTTTTTTTGAAACAGCTCGTTGCATGGGGGAAATACCCGATCTGTTACACAAGGCTTACAGTAGGAAGCTGAATGATAATTTTGAAGGATTGAAAGAATCTACATCTTTTGGAAATCTATTCCTGAGGAATTTGGAATATATACAGGAAGAATTCTCTGAACTTAATTCAACTCTGAAAAAAAGAGTATATAATTTATATATAAAAGAAACCAGAATAAATACCCGTCAACTGGAATTTATTGTCAAGATTATTGATGAGCTGAAAGCGCCTGATGTTTTAAAAATTCTTAGTATGGTTTTTTCAAACACCAGCTGTGACCAGGAAGATAGAGAAAAAACACACAAAGCTGTTACAGCTTATAGCGAAATGTACGCTCTGTATGAACACAATCTGGAGATAGCAAAGAAGAAACAGCCTGATCTTGATCATATTAAAATGGCCGGATTTAGTGTTCCTGAGAATTTAAAAGAATCACAAGAGTTTGAACAGGAAGACGATTCTACAATACATCATCTATCAGAATTATTCACTAGACTAGTCGAAGCTATAGATGAGATAGCCCCAGCTCATATAAGGTCGGAAGATGAAAAAACTATTCAAGAATCTTTAGAGGGGGATAGAAAATACATTAAAGTATTGTTTATTTGTAAAGAAATAAGATCATATATAGATGAATTAAAATATAAAATAAAATATAATATAAAATTTACAAAACAAAGCGTAAATGAATTAGCTTGGGATATAAGTACCTTACACAACTATAAAGTTTTACATATATTGAAGAGGGTTTTTAAACTTCCGCATTTTGATGAATCTGATCGCGAAAGGGTTCACAAAGCTTGCCAGATGTACGATTATTTGGTTCAATTATATCAACACGAAATAAATCAATATAATATAAAACACCCAACAAATAGGTTAGACTCTCCTGAAAGACCTTCTATATTCACAATAGAAAAATATACTCTTGGAGAAGAAGATATAAAAAACAGCATTGAAAAACTGTCTGAAAGAAAAAAAATAAAAGAAGGAATTTTATCTGATTGGTCAGAAAAAAAGCAACTTGACAAAGACTATGGAAAAGATAGAGTTCAGGATAAAAATGGAAATTGGTGGAGAAAAGAGACAGCTGATAAATTTGGAAAAGAAAATCTTCATTTACTGAAAATCAATCCCGCAACTGAGCAGTGGGAAATTATTGATGAAGAGTCTAATTTTAAAAAATCTTATCCTGAATTCAAAGAAAAAATTCAGAAAATAAGCGCTATATATGAAAGCAAAGGGTTTAAAACATATTATGATGATAGCGATATGATGAGTAATTTGAATTCAAATCGCAGTGTTTTATATCAAGTTTATTTGGATGACAGAAACTTTGACTACAAGAGTACTGATAAAACAGGGCTGAAGGCCAGAATATTTAAAAATCACTTACGAAATTCGTGGGATAAAGTATCTATAGTAATAGATGACTTAGTGGTTGCCACAAAAGACCGTGGAAAGAATTTAGGTAATTTTCTAGCATATACTCTTATTGAGAATTTGAAAGATTGTATTATTGATATAAGATTGGACGATCAATCACATGGATTTTGGTCGCATTTCAGAAAAAAATACCCCAACATAAGTTTTTATAATACAAGTACAGACGGTGATAAGCTTATTGAATCTATTCAATCTAATGCTGGGAATATACGATTATCTTTTCAAAATATAAACCCCAATGACATATTATATAAGCACAATAAATCTGATTTTCCGATGGTGTACGAATACCTCATTGATCGTGATTATATCAAATACGAGCATATTTCCTGGTTTGAGATTGTAGAGCCTCAAAATGGTATAATTGTAGGTATTGTAGCACTATGGCCAAAAAGGATACTTCCAAATTCTGTCCATATATCTGTTTTTGAGATTCACAAGGATTACCGAAAAATGGGCTTTGGAAGAGATTCTATTCTTGAGTTGACTGAGCAGTATAAGAATACTAACATAAAAGTGCTGACCCTTCAAGCCAGAGAACCGGAGCTGATAAATTATTATTCCAGGTTCGGGTTCTCGGAATCAAAATTTGGCGAGGTCAAGTACATGAGGAAATACCTTGTGAACTAACTAATAATGGCAACGATTTATAATTCAAACCAGGCTCTAAAATCCAAAATTATTTCCCAGAATTTTCCGAGACGGCTCTCATCTATTTTTGGATTTCAAACCGTAGCAAAATCCAAAGCTCAAACAGAAATGGAAGCGAATTTTGGTATCAAATTCGTCAAGGTGGATCAGGGAAATAATGCTTACAGATTTAAACAGGCGTCTCTTGGAAATATATTCAAATCAACTCCGCTGAGTACACCGTTACAGAAATACCTTGAAGCCTATATGGATCAGACTTCTCTCAGTTATAATGATATAGCCGAGCGCCAAACCAGACTGAATGAGCTGCGTTTTGCCGTTTGTAATGACCCATTTTTATCGGCTTATTGTACTCTTATAGCGGATGAAGCAACACAGCTGGATGAGCAAAACCGTATATTGACTGTTGAGAGCCCCTCGGTTGCTTTCACCAATAAATGTTATGAATTGTTTGCTCAGTGGGGAATTACACAGCAGAGGATTCACAGCGCCTGTTTTGATCTGGCTCAGTACGGAGAAGCATTATGGAGCCACCGCGTAACTGATAAAGGTGTTGAGCGTATTATTCCATTGAAAGTAAGTAGTTTGATGGAACGGCTTGAATTCTCTCCGGTACACATGGCGGAGTATCTGGCTCAAATGTACGGAAATCTGGAAGCTAATAAAAACAGATCAAGTAAAATAGAAAAGCTGGTGGATCTATTACAAAACCAGGGTGAAAAAGTAAATGACCTCAACGAAAACTATGCCGATCTGTTTGATACAAAACTGCTGGGTTTTGAGTTTCAGGATGGTATTATTGTTCCGCCGTGGCTGGTTACGCATTTCCGGTTTAATGCCGACAACTCGGAATTTTTTCCGTATGGATACCCCCCATTATTAATGGCATTGGCACCATTCAAACAATGTCACAGTACTATTGCTCTTCAGGGGCTGGCCAGATCTATGTCATTTCCTATACAATTATATAAAGTCAAGAATACGGAAGGAATTTCTCCGTATCAGGCTTTTGATACAACCAATACAGTTAGAGAGGAATTTGATAACATTGGCGTAACCGCCGCGTCAAATTCGCTGGAAGTATATACAATAAATACAAAAATCTGGGTTCCTGATGGCTTGGTTGACCTACAGGTGCTGGAATCAAAATCGGATATAGACTTTACAGGCGATCTGGAATTATACCAAGATCGGGTGGCCATAGCGGCAGGAGTGCCGAAAGCCTATCTGGATCAAGAATTTGGTGGTTTTGGCAATTCCGGTATAGCACTGATGGAGCAGTACAAACCATTCGGAAGAAAAGTTTACAGTATTCAATCATCTTTTCTGGAGGGCTTGGGTACATTAATAAGACTACACTTCTGTATAACCAACGAGTTCAGCTATAATACGCCATTTATTCTAAAATTGTCGTTTCCGGCTGTAGATATGGGGCAGGAAAAGAGAGAAGCCAGGGCTGCTTCCATCGAACTGGCAAATTCTATTATTGAGATGATTCAAGGGGTTTTAGGATTGGAAGAAGGTGATCCCCTGCCGGAGGATGTAGTATCAGAAATTTTGGGAAAATTTACTTTCCTGGACGCTTCGAGCTTACAAAGATGGATCCGATTATCAGCTATTCAGAAAGCGGCGGCCGCCAACGCTGAAGCCTCTGAGGGTGAAGGTGATGAGGGTGATATGAACTTTGGATCCGAGGAAGGAGCCGACGCTGCCGGAGATATGGCTGAAGGTGATGAAGGCGGTGGTGAGGAGGCTCCAATGGAAGAATCAAATCACAAAAAATATAAAAACTTGAAAGTTTTGCGTGAGAAGAGAAAGCTGCGAGAGCAGCAGCTGCGTGAAGCCTGGAAAAAGAATAAAGATTCTTTTTATATAGATGCTGTTCAAAAATTACATTTGACCGAATGGCAAAATAATGGCAAGGATCTACAGGGGCGATCAATTGGAGGTCATTGCGTGTTTATTCCACCTATAAAAGAGTCCAACCCCCTGTTTGAAAGTTTTCAGGTGCTGGCTGGTGGAGGATCAGATAAGTCAGGACAGAAACTTCAGGAAGCACTATCGGTATCTGATATGATGAGATCCTCGCAGGAAAAAGATGTTGCCACAAATGCTCTCCGTGAATGTATAGATCTGGCACTGCGTAATGGCAATGTTGAGACTGATGGACTTTTGTGAAACTATATAATAAATGGAAATCCTTGAAATGCAAAAAGTAGTAGTAGGGTTTGGCCGTATGAATCCTGTTTCTATTGGTCATTGTAAAATGCTAAGGCTGATGAAACAGAAAGCCGATGAAATTGGCGCCGACGCAATATATTATCTGTCGCACAGTTATGATGGCAAAGGATCTGGCAAATTTAAACCGGGAAAAACAAAAAATCCTCTATCTTACGAAGCCAAGCTTGATTATTGTAGAGACGCAGCCCCGGAAATAACATTTGTGGAATCTTCCGCCAATAACTTTTATGCCGTTCTTCACGATGTGTACGAAGCCGGATATACTGAATGCTACATTTATGGCGGTGAGGATAGAATAGAATCCTTTGATAAGGCAAAAGAGTACAATGGCAATCTTGATGAAGATGACCCAAATTATTTTGATTTTGATATAATAGAAGCAATAAGTTCCGGAGCCAGAGATGAAGGATCCAAAGACATCGAGGAACAGGCATCAGCATCGTTGCTTAGAAAATTATGTGCTGAGCGCAACCTGGAAGAATTCAGAAAATTCGCTGGAACAAAAGAATTGACTGATGATATGTACGATGAATTATCTATGGAAATGGGGGTGGATCAGGAGGAGTTGCAGGAATCATTTTTTAAATCCAATAAATTTGATACTACTATTAAAAAAGGACATAAATTCTCGGTTAAGGATGAAATTGCCATGTTCGGCAAGGAACTGAAACCTGAGCAATCCAGAAAGGTTAGTGAGCACAGTATTATTGCCAATCCTGGTATCTATCTTGGAATGGATAAAAATGCTATCAGAAGAATAATAGTAAATGATCCCAACAGTGATAAGATAACAATGGCACGGCTGGATACTTCCGGTGAGTATATAGGCGATAAAACAAAATATAGGGCTGAGGTGTATGGGCTGAAACAATCTCTGGAAAAGCGTCTGGATACCTATGGAGTTCTTCTGGAAGACTGCCTATCCTATAATGAGGCTAAGCAGTACGAGGGCTGGGAAGTCAATGCTTTTATTGTAAATGCTATGTCGCAGGAATATACCTGGAGCTGTTTTAAGTTGGATACGCCTGAATCTGATGCTCTTTGGATCGAATTTAAAGAACTATTAAGTAATTACCGACAGTTTTACAACTGGACAGACTACAACAGAAAAAGGGATTTGGCCACGGCATTTAACTCAGCAGCTGATTCTACATCTTTTTTCAGATTTGCAATGGTTCCCTGGAATACTTATGAGACAATAGAAGATCAGACAGCCTACATCAACGATGCCTATGCTGAGCTGGATTATAAAACGGAGGATCAATTAAGATTGGAAGATAAAATAAAGCGCCAGAATGGAAAGCACTATACGGAAGATACCCATAGTTTGCATATTGAGGACAGTATACTGAAGGGGGCTGATTTCTTTAAGAGAGAAATTAACTTTTTTAATCAGGCTTTGTCTTTGCTGGAAGGGTCTTCGACAGGACAGCCAAGCCCCAGTTGTAAGATAGATGGTAGCCCCGCTCTTACTTTTGGATCCAGTTTTCCTGGTTTTGAAATTGCCGCAAATGGGTTTGTTTCCACAAAGTCCATTTTCAATAAAAATGCCAAGATATATACAACCCACGAAGATATAGATCGTGATGATCGTCCTGAAGGTTTGAAAGCCAAGCTCCATGTAGCTCTGGAGCTGGCCTGGGAGGGTATTATTCCGGATGGAGAAATATGGCAGGGTGATCTTCTATGGACGCAAGGTGATGCCAAGACGTTCAACGAGGATGGAGAATCCTTTGTGTATGTCAAGCCCAATACGCTGGTGTACGCAGCTCCGGCCGGATCGGATCTTGCCGAGGCTATGGTGAATAAAAGAATTGGACTAATCTTCCACACCCGATATACCGGAACTTCTATCCAGAATGTAAAGCAGTCTAACGATGCTGATGCTTCAAGGTTACGAAATATACCAGACTGGGCATTTGTAATGGACGCCAAGCTTCCAAATTTGTCGGGAAAAATCAGCTGGACAAAAAAGCAGTCTGAACTGATGCGGGAAGAAATTGACGCTCTGAAAGATATATATAATAAATTAAAAGATGATCCGGACTATGATACTTTATGCAGGAATGAAGAATTTGTTCAGTTTTATGTAATGACCCTTCAAAACCAGAAAATTGACAAAAAAGAAAGTATTGACGCCGATAAATTTGTAGACGAACTTCATCAGCATATTACAAAAAGGATGCGGAAGAATTATCAGGGGCTGGATAAGCTGAAAACAAAAAAAGGCAGAGATTCTAAAAGATCCAGTATTAAGTCAGTATCTGAGAAACTCCACGATATAGTAGAAAACAATGCTGGGTTAATTCGTGAACTAGCTCTGGGGCTTGAAAAGGCAACGGAAATTAAAGCCGAGGTTCTTGATAAAATGCAGCAGGCATCAGATTTTATCACGGCTGTTGAGAAGAGAAACGGGTCTTTTGAGAGGACTTCCGGTGAAGGAATAATGATTTCTGATATAGATGGCAACTTTGTGAAGCTGGTTGATCGGTCGGCTTTCAGCTACTATAACAGATCCAATGATGTGGTTAAAGGCTGGGAACATCCCAAAAGCTTGCAGGAATCCTTTTATTATGGAACTGGAGAAGATTCTGATGATTTTGATGATGAGGATGAAGAATATATAGAAGATCAGGTATCTTCCGGTTCGGATCAGGATGAAATAGTTTTGGTTTTTGATAAAGAGGATAAAGCTGAGCTGGCTGTTCAAACTATAAATGCCGATGCTAAAAAAGCAGGACTTCAGGAATCCGTGCTGCGAGAGGCGGATATTCCGGAGGATCTATATAATCCACGAGTATTCAAAACTCAAAGAGACTCAAATGCCTTTATGGATGAAATTGAGGCCAAGTACGGGCTTAAACACGATAACGATGATAGTAAAAGTGATATAGATTATATAGTACACTCTAAAAATAAATATACGGTTGCCGTTAAAAAAATAAGAACCAGACAGGGTACTATAGAAGTAAAAGCAGAGAAAATTCCCGCTGACAAGCGCACTAAAAAAGATGCTCAAAATACTATTCCGGCTGAGTTACCACAGAATAAAAAAGCAAAAGGTTCCAAAAAAGCAAGGGAAACTGTTCCTGACGGAATGATAGTTAAAATTAGTGAAGATGTAAATCAAATACAGTCGGATGTTATTCCATTGATGACCCGCGTATTTTTAAAATTGGGTGATAAATCTCTGGGGCTTGGTTTCTCCCTGAAAGGCGGCCACAAACAGTCAAAGTCAACCGCTCTTCTTAACATATTCCAGAAGACAGGAGGGGCTATTCTTCCACTATCAGAAGGTGTCATTCAGGAAGCATTTGCTGAAATTTTGAAACCAGGTTCTATGGATAGAACTTTTGGTCAGATTGTAAAGCCGCCTTCCGGATGCGTGATAGGAATAAACTTTCAGGCCAATAATGAGCAGAGAGTCTCTGATTCACAACTTAAAATAGGGTTACGGCAGACTGGAGCCAGTTCCAAATCCCAGGATGTTTACATATTTGAAAGCACTGAAACAGGGTTTGTTCTCAATCAGGGGCAAACGGTCAAGCAGTTTACGACCAGAATGAATACACAGATCTCAGAGGCTCTGACCGCTTATTTCCTGGCGGAAGCTATGGCTGAACGATCAGATTATGAAAATGTAGTGGCTTTCTTTAATGATGCTCCTAGAGCAATAGACTTTATTTCTAAGAACATTAATTGTCAAGGTAAAAACGCACAATGGGTGGCTGAGAGATACCCGGTTTTCAGCAGCCTCTGTGGTGAAAGTATTGCCGTCATTTGTTCGCAATCAACGGTAAAACAAATAAAGAGTTGCTATAATAAGTTTCCTAAAAGTGTCAATTGGATACCAATTCACGAGTCATTGATAAGAGGACATAAAATATTTGATTATCTGAAAGCGGTTCCACAAGGATCAGCCGATAGTATCAACCCTACGGATATATATTTGATTAATAAAAATAATATAAAAAATTTTGTAAAATATAATAAAGAATTTAAATCTTTTACAGACAATCAATTATATAAAAAAGCCCATAATGAGTTATTTGATAACCTGTCAATAATTCCGATCAGCCTGAAGAAGCTGAATAAGGAATCTTTGACAGCAAAAAAAGCGAATATAAGTATAGTTCACAACTCTTTGAGTAGTCAAATGAATGGAGAAAGAGTCGCCTATTTCACCGCCGATACATTTCAGAAAGTTTCACTATCAAAACCCAGCTTGTTACCAATAAAAGCAAATACGCCGGCCCCTGGAAATTCAGTCTCGTGTTATATTAATGCTGAGTTTAACCCTGATAATAAAATTCATATTCATACGACCGATGACAGCTTGCATATTGACATTAGATCCTTCAGTAGTAAAGCTAATGTCTATGATCCACCCGGTTTTGAGGCTGTAGGTAGAGGGCTTAGAGCCAGATTGGGAAAGTGTGCTTCAAGCATTTCCAAAATGTTTCCATCTTTCAAACTAGAATTAAAAAACACCATCAATACCGAGTTTGGAGCATTATTGTCTTTGCCCCCATCTAAAGGTCTGAACGATTTGGTTCTTCGGGAACGATTTATACCCGTACAAACTTCCGAGTTTTCATTATTGATGGAAAACTTTTTGTCCAGGTTGAACGAAGCCGGTAAAAAAGCCGCAGCAGCATCGGCAGCTGTGGTTTCAAAAGATGTCAGAGTACAGGCTAAAAATGATATAATAGAAAATAATGAAGAATTTAAAGATCTGATTGAAGAAATAATGGATGAGTATTTTGAGGAAGAAGAAGAACCTATTAAATTTAACAAGAAAAGTTATGATGATGGTGAGTACGAAGATATATATAACGCATATATAAAAATTTTCAAAAAACTGTTTCCATCAGTTGAGCCCCTTCTACCTATTTTAGGCGATCTAACTAAAGTTCAGAAAAGAATTAATAAGGAAAGAGAAGTATCTCAGGATATTAAAGATTGGTGTGCCAAGCTTAATGGAAAAGACAAAAAACTGGCTGTTGCTATCCGTAATTATTTATCAGGAAAGTACGTATATGAGTTGATGGGCAAAACAGAAGAAGGAGATACAGAAACAATAGAAGAAAAAAGAAAGATGAAAATAACAGAACTTTTTGCCGATGCTTTGAAATATAATATATTGACAGAAGAAGGACCAAATGATTTTAAGATTGTCAGCTATATCAAAATATATTAGAAAAAACCTCTGGCCTGAAGCCAGAGGTAAGTTCACTAAAAATACTGTCGCAGCCACGGAATAGCCAGTAGATATATTATCACAGCTTCTTGATTGCCATTTTTCATCGCGTTTATTAACAGCTCCGGAGCCTTTGCCTCAATAAGCTTCGTTATGGTTTCTTCAACATTGGTTTTATGAAGAAAGACACTTGCCACTTTGCTCAGGACATCAGGAATGACTTCCCAATCCGTAACATTAGCATGATTGAGAATTTTCATTTTCAGTCCGGTTTGGAATATAGCTCTGTACTTTTTGGCCGTAGTTCCACTTATATCAGCCGGATCAACCACAATGTACGTATAGCCGGTATTGTTGTCCATCTCATCAAAAGTCATCAGCTTACACTCATCACTAAACTGGGCTGACAAATTGGCTCCGGTGATAGTTACAATCTTTCCATCAGGAGCAAAGTTCCAGGGAACTGAATCCATGGCTTCGTACCAGTCTGAAAAGTCATTGATCTCATAGTTGCGGGCCAGGCTGTTGATGAAGTTGACAGCGTCCTTTTTGGAGAATATGGAATCGTCCTTTATTAAGTCCAGGATTGTCTCGGCCTGTTTTTTTGGAAAGACACGGTATTTTCCATTATGGAAAACCTCATAATCTTCTCCATCCTTGGATATGGTCAGCTTGTCGCTTTCGTACTCAAGAGTAGGAAGAATAATACCAAAGTTGTCAGGCGAGCTCTCAGGATCCTTGCAGTACTCCACAATGGTTTTATGGTAAGGATCCGATTTTGGCCACTGGATGCCTTTATCCAGTATAACCACCGCCGTAGGAGTCTCAAGGTATCTGATCATTATTTCCTCCTTAATCCGCAGGACAAAGCTAGATAGTCCACTACATCATCCATCATTGAATCATCAAGATAGGAAGATATATGACGCATCATAGGAAACTGGGATTCAAACAGGTTCTGATAATCTGTTGAAGGTTTGTCATTTACGATTTTGATACATTCAGCCTCCAGTTCCTCCAGTTTTTCCGCGTAAGGTTTCAAGGAATCGTTTGATTCTACATCGCACATCGCTAGGCAGACTTTAAAAAACTCCTCGATTCTTTTTGTAACAACTTCTTTCGACATGGTGTTTTTGTTATTCTGCCGATAAAACTGTATATTCTCAAAACCGTGATAGGTTTCTTTCCCTCTCTCGATTATATAGTCGAGGGTCTCGGCGGAGTACTTCAGCGGAAAGTCAAAGCTCAGACTATTGACCGCATCCAGAATGTTTTTCCTGTTTTTCAGGAGCATTACCATCATCATAGTTCCGGAATCTTTCAAGGCAGAGGACTCATTCCAGAGTCCATATTTTTTTGCCGTCAGGAAAGAACAGTAGACATTTTTGTACTTTCCAATGAGGTTGAAGCCGTGAAGAAATGAAGCTCGGTCTTTTATATTCTTGATCCGGTTTGTCATGTCCATACCGTATGTAACAACTTCAGCCGATTTTGCTTTCGGGTTTTTCCGGATCTCGTTGGTCTTTACCGTCCTGCTGTTGTTTGCCGAGCCAATGTTCCACCCGACAATATAACCGGCTTTGACCAAATCCTTTATATCATCCAGGCACATCTCCCGGTTATTGCTATCAACAAATTCCGGAGTCTTGTTACGCTCACGCTCGGTGGTAGTTCTTTTCGGTTTCTCCAGCGTGGAGTAGTAAACCAGAGGAAGGTTGACCTTTTGCTTAAACCACTTATAGGCCGTAGCATCCATCCACAGCTCATTACCGGTAGTCAGGTTTTTATTCTCCAGAGTTTTTACAATGGTGGCCGATGCTTTTGCCGTAGTGCCGTTTTTGTTTTTTTCGTACTGGGCAAGAAGCTTGTCAAGATCCTTGTCTTCAAAAATAATGGCCGTCAGGTTATTGTGGTCTATAAAAGTTCTGGCGAAAAAAGCCGACGCGTGAAAGCTGCGCTGGGTCTCTGTGATGTTCTGATCAGTAATCATCTCAACGCGTTCGGTGATAAAAGCGCTCTTGCGCTTGACATCAACCGTGAACACATGGCCTTTTATTCCGGTGAAAAAGTCTTTCCTGTTGCGGTAACAATCGTATTTTTCCTGATCGATGGACAACAGGTTTCTTGCTCTGTCAGTTTCCAGGCTCCACCGGGCGAATTCATCAACTGACATTTCCTTTACTTTATTGCTGTCCTCATCATAGGACTTGTTGAAGTTGGTACTCAGGTACTTTACAACCCGATCCGTATAGTTGAATTCCTCACGGGAAGGTTGAATGTCGGTTATATCTCCGATGGCTGCCCTGATAATCTTGAAACCCAGATAGTTGTACTTGTTCCAGGGAGCCGGATAAAACCATTTTTCCTGATTCTCGTTACCGCATTTTACGGCGTAAAGAACATTCCCCATTATTACGCCGAAAGGGCTGTTGCTGGTATCAAGCAACCTTGAAAGAATAACCTGCTGCTGGTTGTTCAGCCCCAGATTGGTTACTTCTGGAGCCTTCAGGATCTCACGGAGGCTGTTATATTCTTCCTGGTTGGTTTCATTATAGAAAATCTCAGCCCCGGAAACAATTTCCGGCATCTGGTCAAAAACCAGAAATACTTTTCGAGCCGCAATAATAAACTCATCTATGTTTTTCGGATCAACCAGTACATCAATGGTGGTTCCGGTATAATCGGCAGGTTCAGACTTGACCCTGGTTATGGACGGAATGTTGTTTTCATCCTTGAAAGCAATATACTCATTCCTGGTTCCATCCTTCGCGGAAGATACTATAAACTGGTTGGTATAAGCAAAAGGGGTTTTGGATCCGAGCCCCAGACCGCCGATTACTTCATTGCTGGAAGTTTTATCCGACGCAAAATAGGAAGAGTACATTTTGTTGACAAATTCATCGCTCATTCCGACGCCGTTATCGCTGACAATGAAATGGGGGTTCTCCAGAGTAGGAAGCGAAACCCTGATAGGATCCTTACAACCATTCATCTGGTGAGCGTCGATTGCGTTGCAGCACAATTCCCTGACAATGGCCTTTACTGCATCCGTATAGATGTTCTTGCTCAGTATCGAAAAAGCTTTTCCGGACGCCGCAATCGAAAAGTTTTTGATCTGCAGATCCGCGTTGGTATCAAAGCTGCCATTTTCGGTTATTTTCATTAGTTTCTCCTTGAAAAATGGGGCGGATAATTATCCGCCCCGGATTGGTTACTTCCTGTCGGCTATCTTAATGATCGACACGCCGATCCCAATAAAAACCACTGTAAGAGCCAAGGGGATCCAGATGGGGGCGAAAACCCAGATCCAGCTCCAGTTGATAACTCCTACCAGTTTCAGCACCAGGAAGATCAGAAACAAAACCGTTCCAATCCCAATGCCACCGCTACTTGCCGCTTTCCTGTTGTCCATTCTTTTTCTCTCCTTACATATAATATGTAAGAAAACCCTGGAGAAAGTTCAATCCAAATTAACTAGATAAAGATATGACTACCATCCAATATATTGAATTTTTGAACTCCAAAAAATACCACCTGCTTGAGATGACCCGCGGGGATTTTAATGTTGGAAATTTTATAGATAAAGAGAAAGCTCAATCCAAATGGGGAAAAGTTGACGGTACAGTTGCCGGACAGAAAAAGATCCTTGCCGCCGCTTCCAAAGGTGATGCTCTCGCCCAGCAGTATGTATTCTGGAAATTAAATAATGTTATCTGTAAAGTTTTCTGGGATAATTATCTGGGGCCGAATCCTGATATAAGGAGACAAAAGATCAGAGATGATGCCTGGATTGAATGGCTGGGGATCTGCTGGGAAGTAATGTACGGGCAGGTAACAAAAAAGGATATAGAAGAAGGTGGAAAAAGGGGAATTGACTTTTACAACTCTGATTTTACTGATTATGCTAATGTCTGGGGCGGACTGGCTTCTAAAGTTGGACCTTTATTCAGGCAGAGAGCCATTGATGAGGAAGTAAAAAATAAAGTTGGAGGTATGACCGGAATTGCCTCACATTCACATATAACAGACGAGCAGAAAGAAGACATAGCAAAAGCCACGGTTGGGCATTATGATCCTATATTCAATGATCAAGGTGTCGATTTTGAATCCGGAGATGATATGGGAACTTCCGGTGAAGGGTATGAAGATTCAACTTTTGAAAAGGTGGCCGGTGATGAGGAAATGGAACAGTTTCTGGAAACCTGGAAAGAGGTAGCTAAAGATCCGGAATTACATAAATCATTGGGGCGTGGGGGAAAAGCAACATTTGCTGATTTTCTTGTTGATATAATGAAAGGCGCTACCCAGATGGATCTTGTTAATAAATATGGTATATCAAAAGGTGGTATGAGTATGTACTCCAAAAAGCTGCCTGAGATCATCGCAAAGTACAACATTAATTCTTCTGTCTTTCATAGAGCACTGCAGGATTTGGGATGGAAAAGGTTGGGGGCATATTTGCTAAACCCTGAACCTGCCAGTGAGAAAACTTCAAAAGAAGAACCAGAAAAGAAGATAGTGAATCCTCCTGTGCCCGAACCTGTAAAGGATCCTACACCTCCAAAGCAAAAAGTTACGACAGCTGCTAAAGAAGTAACTCCAAAACCTGTCAATAAAACAGAGAAGAAGAAATCATTCAAGGAAAAATTCAGCGGAGCATTTGACGACGCAAACGGTATAATGTGGAAAGGTCAGAAAGGAACCAACCCGGCCAATGTCCTTTATACTTCATTGATACACCCCCGATTCAAAATAGATAGAATAGCAAAAGAATATGGAATCAGAACTTCATTGGCTGATACGTACTTACAGAGAGCTTACGATACGCTGGCCAAGCATGGCATTTCCAGAGAAGAACTTAAAAAGTACGTTGACAAGTACGGTGGCGAAAAGATTGGTAATTTGATAGGTGAGGCGGCAGAATAGAATGTTTGATGAAGGAACGGAAATCAGCGCCTTTTATGGTAATCGGATTGTGGAAGGAACCATCTATTTACAAAATAATGGATGCCGTGTATTGTACAATGAATCTACTGGAAAATGGATCCGGTTGAGCAAACTGTCGCATATTAAAGTTATATCCGAACCACTAAGAGAAGATGAGCAGGATGTAAAAGAAGGTGATGAAGCCAACAAAATCATCAGCGAAGTAATTGGTAATATAGACCCTGAAAAAATAAAAACAGATTCTGATAAAAAGCAACTTGGCCAGGCCGGAGCAAAGATTCTGATGCAAACTCCGGAAACAAAAAAAGGTTTGGAAGCTATGGGAATTAAAGACCAGGAAGATGTTGAGCAGAAAGTTATAGACACGGCCGTTGGCGAGGTGGCAAAAAAGGAAGCTCAGCAATCTGGTGGTGGAGATATACAGCAGGCTCAGCAAATGATTCAAAAGTACCAGACATTGACAGAAAGCAGAAAACTTCGTGAGGAATTCTACGACATACCAAAAAGCTGGGATTTCGATCGGCTGTTTGGTGTTCCAGAGGAAGATGACCCCAATACATTCATCTACAAACTGAAGCAGATCAAAACCAAAAAAGACTGGGCAAACATAGGGGCCAATTTTGGAACTGATGCCAGATCAGCTATTCTACGGATGCAAAGATTTGCCGATGAGTCCTGGATCAGCCTGGACAAAAAAGATGATCCTCTGGGGGTTTTTGGCATCAAAACCGAGACAAACATTCATAATCACCCAGAAGTTAATGCCATTATGAAGCATTATGATGTTGATGGGGAATTTGTCAGCGAAATAGTAATGCTGGCGTTCACCGAGAACAACAGAACATTTGTCAGGGATGTGCTGAATATGGTTAACAAATTAAAAGCACGGTTTCCTTGTGTATGCTGGAGCGTAGATAAGGACATTCCGGCTTATCATATCTACGAAAAATGGCTGCCAAAAAACAACGGCCGCAAGATATACGAAACAAAAGGCGAAGTGTACTATATAATCAGCAAGTACTTCGACCAGAACTAATTAGAATGTGAAAAGATATGATCCTGAAGCAATAAAAGATCGATTAATAAAAAGAGCTCAAGTAGATCAGCAATGGTCTTCTATTTTAAACAATGGCACTATTGGAACTCTTTTTGATTCCATTTCTGAAGGCTTTGCGGAAGTTTCCAGATACCTCGAATTTGCCTATCTCGAAAAGAAATGGAGATCTGCCAGAAATATGTCTTCCATTCTTCATCTGGCGGATCTTATCAGCTATAAAAGACAGCTTCCAAAATCGGCTATTGGATATATTATTGTTTCGCATACGGATCCGAATGGAATTGAACGACTGAGCAATTATGGATCAATTTTTTTCAATATAGACCAATCCTCTGATTTTGATAATCTGATACAGAATTATACGGCTACAGCAATTGAGAAGTCGGCATTGGTTCCGTGGACAGGATCAGAACCGTACAAAATTCCGCAGGGAACAATTTTTAAGTCTGGTGGAATTTCATTTATATCCACTGAAGTTGTTGAATCCAGACCTCTAAAGGAACCCTGGGACAGTATTAAAACAGATCCTCAAAAGCTGGAAGATTTTATTACTTCCGGCGGATGGAACGGTATCAAGTATGTTAGAGTTCCTGTTATACAAGGTGAAGAATCAATTATCAGCTTTGGATCTGCCAAAGGATCCAAGTTTGAAAGTTACACTATTGACTCATTGAATGTTGAAAATGCCAGCAATACTATTTCCTGTAATTATTTTAAGGTGCTGGTACAACCGGTCATTCCTGGTGGATATGGAAAAATAGAAGAATGGGAAGAAATCGTGAATATACGGCTGGCAGGTCCGTACGATAAAGTTTTTGAGAAAAGAATCTTGGGTGATGCCAACCAGGTGCTGATTAAATTTGGAGACGGAATAACTGGGCAAATTCCTCCAAAAAATGCCAGATTGAATTGTAAGTATATAGAAACTAAAGGATCGGCCGGAAATATAACAGAAAAGTTTCAAGTTACCAATATGCAGTTTCCAGAAGGTTTCGTTCAGGTCGATGGAAGAACTAACAGTCAAACCAAGTTTTTATCTTGTACCAATATATTACCAATATATGGTGGAAAAGACATCCAATCGGAAGATGATATACGGGTCGAAGCTCCTCCATCTTATCTTCAATCGTACGCTATTGCTACGAAAGAAAGCTATATATATCAAATAATGAATAACGCTCCAATACAGCTGCTTCATTGTCGAATACTGACTTCGGACATGATTGATGTTGATTCTTATAGTGGAGAAAAGGGTCGATATACTTCTATAGTCAATAATAGTGTTTTAACTGAAGTGTCCAATTCCAAGAGCCCTGTAATCATCACGGCAATTAGAGCCAATGGAACATTGCTGGATGATCCTGTGCTGGAGCTGATTGATCCACTAATAAAGTCCTTCGGAGATAGAAAATCTAACAACGATTCTTTTGAATTTGTCCAGCCTAATATAATAGAAATCCGCCCCAATATAATAATTAAGACTGGAGATACTATTCCTGAGAAAGACATTCAGAATTATATTAAGCCGGATATACTGGCAAAATATAGCATCTTTAATTCAGATTTTGAGCTTCCATATTACAAGCAGGATATAATCAAGATAGCTCAGCAGCAACAATTTACGGTTGATTCTGAAGTATTTCTGGAAACAAAAGAAAAAGTTAATTTGTTGCCATATATCATTACGCAGTATAATGGCGTAAACACCAAAGAGTGCTTGAACCCGAATGGCTCTGGAATCTTGGATCAGGACAACTATACGCTTTGTGCTTTTGATTTTCAGTTTGACAAATGTTTCTCTCAGAACTTTTTAAGGGCTGGAATGAGAAACTATAAAAATGGAGCTCCCTATGTTGTAAGGGTCGATTTGCTGCTACGGGAAGACCCTAGCAATAATATGTCATTTTTTCTGTACGATGACCGCAATGATTTGAGTTCAAATAAAACATTGTACGAAGCTGAAACTGAACCAAAAGAACCATTAGAACAACCTAATATAATCTATGTTCCAGATGGAACTTCTAACATCCAGTTTTTTGATGAGTTATCGGAAAATTTTCAAAATAGACAGGTTAGAACTGCCCAGTTTAATTTTGTTGAGAAGATAACTTCAGATTCATTTTTCAATACTATGAAGAAGTGGTCATTAGATCCTGTCGAAATTCGGCCTTTATTTATTGATGAGAATGCACTGAATAAACAATTTTTAATAAATGAGGTTCCAACAGAGGACAGATTATCCTTGTCTTATACAAGTCAGATATATGGGAAAAAATGCTTCTATAAAAATAAGCAATATAGATATAAAACAAAAATAGAATTTTCTGAAAATTATACTCAGCCGGATTCTGAAGGTTATTGTAAAGGAAGATTCATAATTCCATTAGTTTATCTGGTAGAAGCAGATTATCTTCAGCAACTTTATGAAATTAATGCCAATGAGATTGACCTTACAAAAATAGCTGAAACACTACAAAAAGTGCTGGAATCTAAAATAGAGATAAATGCTTATGCCCAACCTGTAGATTATAGCTTTAAGACTATAAATTCTTTTGATATATTCTGCAGTAATATAGATAATATACTTATTCAAAAAGAATTTATTCTAAGTAAGTAGGAGGAAAACTATTAAATTATTATTGGCGGCAGCTATGGCTGCCTTAATTAGCTGCAATCCACTGGTGAAAGATGATGTTATCTATGTGGAGGTGCTAAAAAAAGAACTTCAGATCAATGAAGGTGAAGTTCCTATTATCACCAGATCTGACCTACGAGTGTTTGTGAATGAAAATGAAACACAAGACTATGTGATTGACCAAAGCCCTGATGGTGAGAATGTTCAGTTTAGTGTGAAATCTAAGAATGACTATGGCAAGGCTGTTATATCTGAAACTATGGCTGTTCCATACATAATCTTGAAAATAGATGTGGAAATTGAGGATCCAGAACTCTTGATAAGTGCAGATTATTTTAATGCCTTCGGCGAGACGGTTCATTTTTCCAATATGCGTGACCTAGAAACAGCTATGAGAGATGATGCTGCCTATGTTGAGGATGATCCTAAGTTTTCTCTCTATGAAGCAAGCACACCTCCAAGACAGTGGCTTATAGACAAAAATTTGTCAGAGCCTATGGTTATAATTTTTGTAGAAACACTCACAAAAGCTCGCCCTGAAATACAACTAGAGATTGCCTTAGAAATTAATTTTGATGAAGACAACTAATTATATAATATGAAGCTAATCGAAAATGGTGATGCTCTTGAGCAGGTAAAAGATATGCTGGCAGGGGATCCTATAGATCCTGGAATGATGTTCCAGGATCCGATCCATAATGCCGCGCCTCTATCTGATCTCGAAGAGTCCCTAAGAAAAGAAAACCTAAGAGAGAGTAAAAAGTCTGAAGCCAGTATTGAGGAGTATCTGAAAACAGCCAGAAACCCCAATTTCAAAGATTATCAGCAATCTCCTTATTATGATCCAAGTATCAAGTCTACTTGGTTTTTTAATCGTGATCTGAAGAATATAATGGCCAGAGGTGGAGCAGATTCATCAACAGTAAAGACCGCTATTTCTTCTGGAGCCAGATCCGGATCCGCCGCTGCCAAGGCAGTCCAGGATGATGTATATTACCGTCCTCCTGAAGGAACAGTAAAAGCAAAGTACCTGACGGACATTCAGAAAAAGTACGAGCTTGACAAACTCGACCTCAACAGTAAAGGAACAGCGGAAGAAATGTACGACAATATGAGGTCTACAATCCGCGATATACTGACACAGGAATCTACTGTAAGGCACTGCTTGATTAAAACCATAGATCAGAATAAATTTAACAAATTGCTGGAAACCCCTTTTATAGGGCAATCAGCAGCTTAATCTTAAAGAATAGCTCAACGACTATAGGTTAAACACTAAGAGTGATGATATAGTCTAATCATTATAGTAATATAATGTACAGGGTTTGTATGGCGACCCGGGCGAACCAATGCCCCTTCTTATGATAGCATAAGATGATAATTTATTAAATTGCTGGAACCTCTTTAAAAAGAAGATCAGCATCCAATGTTAAATCGGATCAACGACTAAAGAATAAACACGTAAGCGATGATATAGTCTAATCTTTTAAGTAATTAAAAGCGATTGGAAAAACACACAACATCCGCGAAGTTATGGAACAGACACCATCCGAGCTGGAGAAGAAGTATTATAAAGGCAATGTCGGAAAATCGCTGACAGCCTGCGCTGCTTTCTTCTATAAATACAGCAACGGCTATTTTATCTGTCTCGATGATAATGACGCCATGATAATGAAGTCAGGAAGCACCCAGCAGGTAAAGCTGTTCTTTAAAGCCGTGCTGGATCCTGATGCCGTTACTCAGCCAATTAAAGTTCCGACAACTGTGCTGAAGGCTGGGTCCAAGTCTCTGGAGGCATTAAATGCCGAGGAAGAAGCCGGTCCGGTAAAAAGAAAAACCCGTGTGGCTGCCAAAAAGAAAAAAGAATCAACCGGCACAGTTATTTCTTTTGATAAGGAACTGCTCCAAGAAGGCATCTTACGGATGTTCGTCAATGACAGGATTGCCATTGAGGAAGAGATTCCGTTGAACGAAGCTCTTGACTTTTATTATCACCTGAAAGAAGTTGATCAGCCACGGCTCAAAGAACGAACGCGAAGGGAGAAGATGCTTGGTCTGGATTATCGTCAATTGCTTGAGGCAAGGCGCCAGTACAACGAGGACGATGAGGAAGACAGTGATGTTGATGACGAAGATGAATCATTGGAGGTTGAAGACATCAACAGCTTTGATTATGGAACCGATGAAGGTGACCCAAATGAGATGCCCGCTACATTTATCTTTGACTCTTCCGTATGCTTTATTTCCAACTTGACCAGGGCAGAAATTGATCCGGCGGTATGGGATAGGTTTACTACTGTTTGTATTGAACTGACTCCTGTTGAATTTATGAACAAGCTGGAAGAAGTGCTGCCCAATCTAGGAAGAATTGATAACACCGTGTCCAAGGTTCCCCAGGAACAGGTTGACTGGGCAAAGAAAGTTATATTCATTATATTGAAAGCCATTGTGGAAGCTTGGGCTCTTCATCAGCCTTTGATGGGTGTTGATATAGATATAAAGAAAAGATCATTGACATTCCGTCTGGTAATGGAACTGGTGAATGATTTACTTCGGCTTGGCCGCAATGAAATAATAAAGCAGGGGTTGAAAGGAACTCTACAGTCAGCCGCAATTAGAGGTCAAGTTATTGGAAAATGCGAGAGAATGGTGATGAGTAAAGCAATCAGAAAAATAGTTTTTGGAGAGTAAATAATGATAATAGACGATGTTATAGCCGAAATAGAACAGGAAAAAGATTATGTCTTTGAGTATAATCGCAATAAAATCAACCTCTATGAAAGACTGGAAAAGCTGGGTTTTATAGCCGAGATTGATCATAGCATCGTCTATTTATTTATGATCAACAACCTTAAAAACCAGGAAACAGGTGAAGTATATATTCCAACAGATGACGAACTGGAGGTAGCTTATGTAAATAAAAAATTACCTCCGGTTTTAGCTGATCTAAGCTTAAATTCCTGTTCCTGCTGGAAATTTGAAATGGGAATGACGGATCCTACAGTAATGTATATTGTAACCGATAATGGGGTTTTATCAAGATCTCCAAAACAGAACTTTGCCGAAGCTTTTGAAAAATACGAAAACAGGTACGCCTATCTCAGTAAGAAGCATCACCCTGAGAACAAGGACAGAATTAGCTTGTTTTTTGCCTATAAAGAAAATAAAGCATTGTGGAAAAAGCTGAAGCTTATTTTTGAAAAATCAAAAGAGCGGGAACTGGTACAATTTCCGAATTTTACAAGGAAAGTTTACTACGATATATCCAGGTACTGGGGGGATCCTCTGGAGCTTCAAGAAGAACAAAATAGAATGACAGAGCAGTATGATATATGGCCAATACCAACGCATAAATTTAAATATGTAGGATTGGACAGAGATACTGAATTTGTTATTGGCAAGCGTGTAGGTCTTCCAGCCGCTCCGAGCATAGAAGTTACTATAGGTGGAGTAGATTATGATAGTCTGAAATTTGACCATCCACAGGGGCTTACTCGGACATTTTCAAATGGCAGAGACTTCAGAAATTATTTATGTACTATTATTCAGTATATAGCCGCTCATTTTGGGGCTGATATAAAAAACTTATACCGACAGTATTTTAACAATCAATGGCCTATTGGAGAAAAAAGAGACAACCAGTGGATACTTAAAATATGCAAGTTCAAAGGAATGTTTATTATAGAGTGTGAGGTCTGGGAACACGGTTTGGTTTACAAGCTGACAAACTTTAAAATCTATAGTGGAAGTCAGCAGGCTGATCCTATACTAAAATGGTATGATTATGATAAAGCTCCTGTTATGCCAACGCCGGAGTGGCCTCATGGAAAACCTGCTTCAATAGTTGATTTTATAGAACTGACACAAAGAGATGACCCACAGAACCCTATGTTCAAATTTATAGATGTAACTATTCACGAGTGGCCTACAATAAATCCAAACGGGTTGTACAAAATATACCACAATACTGTGAATGATTTTTCGAGAGCTTTGTTCCTGGCGCAGCTTCCTTTTGTTACTGGGGATCAAGTTTATGAAGATTTATTGACACATTTTCAGACCGGTGAGTATATTTACTATTGGGTAGAAGCTATAGATGATCAAGGTATTCTACAAAATGTATCAAAGTCCAATATAAGAATTTCGTGATGAACTTGTTGCAACAATGTTACAGAATTCGTCTTCGCGAGAAATATGAGGATAATCAGGACATAAGAGATTACGCGATTGATGCTCACCGCGGCCATGTGCGGAGATCAACTGGAGAGCCTTATTCCAACCATCCATTATCAGTAGAAAAGATTCTTGATGCGTACGGAGCTCCGGATCTGGTTCTCAAAGCGGCATTGGCTCACGACATTCTTGAGGATGAAGAAGAAAAAGGATACACGGAAGAAAAAATTCGTGAGGATCTCGGCGATGATGTTGCTGATCTGGTAGTAGAAGTTTCCAACATTCCTCTTGAGGTGAAAAAAATGGGGAAGAAAGGCTATATGAACCAGAAACTGTGCAACTGTTCTGAAAATGCTCTCTGGATCAAAATGGGCGACATAATCTCCAACTCGACAACTGATCCAAAACCGGAGCAGAAGGAGCGGATGCGTGATAATGTGATTTTTTTAATCCGCTATCGGAATGAATTTCCGGAGAATGAAAACCTGGTTGATCTGATCAAAACAGCCTGCAATTTTTTGAATATAGATTTTGATGATGAGTACGATTACCGATGAGCAAAAAGAAAGCCCCGGATTGTCCGGGGCTTTTTGTTGACCCGTAGGAGAGTTATACGGCCAGATCCAGCCCTTCCTCAGCCAGAGCTTCATTCAGTTCGTCATCGCTGATCAGGTCATCCAGGCTGGATACACCCAGTTCGGTTTCCAGAACCTTTGCCTTCCGGGGAGCCCTCGGAGCGGTTTCCTTCTTGGAAGCCTTTTCAGACTTCTTCTCAGCTTTGGCTTCTTTGGCCTTCGCCTTTTCATCCCGCTTGACCTGCTTCGCATCTTCAATCATCTGAAGAGCCTCTTCAAACTGGGGGTTGTCCGGATCCATCAGCATCTGGAAGTGGTCATTCTCGCAACCGGCGGCCGCGGCTTTCTCCAAAAGCTTGATGATCCTGGCTTCGATCCGTTCAGCCTTTGCCTTGGCCTTGGCCTGCTCGGCCAGCTCCTTCTTGGACACGGTTCCGGCTTTCTTGGCTTCCCGACCCTTCTCCAGGATCCCCTTCAGGGTGTGGTACTCAGGATTGTCCCAAACCACCTTCCGGATCAGATCGTCGATTTCTTTAGTGATCTCCACGCCGGCATTGGCGCACTTTTTCGTATAAATGGCCAGGTTCTTCTGATAGCGGGCTTCCAGCTTGGCGGCCTTTTCGGTTTCTTTCGCCATCTTGACGGCTTCCTTTTCCTTCAAAACCGCGGCCTTCGCCGTGTCCTGGGCACTCTTCATCAGGACAACCATGTCGGCCAGGGTAGCCTTAAACTCGCTCTGGAGCTCCCTGTAAGCCTTAAAGTTCTGACCGACGATCTCGGCGGGGGTACTGTTAAGCGCCAGGTGAATGTTCTCGATCTGGGTTTTGATTCCAACTACGGTCTTGGGTGTCTGAGCCATGATAATCTCCATCGTTTCTAGTTTCGGGTGGCCTAGGGCCTCCTCTCGTTACATAATATATGTAAGAATCCACCGGAGAAAGTTCAATTGGAAGATTCCGGATCTTTAGACACTGAAACCAAAAGCCTGGCTTCTTCCAGGGCTTTATATTGTGATTTTTTCAACTTTGAAATTTCATTTAAATGTTCCTCTATTACATTATCGGTCTGCTCTTTGTACATGATCGCCGCATCAAGTGGGTTTCTGGCAAATTCATCGCGGAGTTTTTCCGACCACAAGATATGATGTTTTTGCGTTTGCTGGTTCAAGAATATGTGTTTATCTCTCTCATTATCTATCTCAACTGGGATATATCTACAAAGTGTGTACTCCTCCAGTCCGTCGCCGATATGGTAATTGAACCATTCCGAATCTTTTCTGATTGTCAGTGGAAACAACTAATCTTCCTCCTCTTCTGTTTGATTGATTATGATCAGGTTGTTCTGGATAGGCTCCTGATCGTGTATTTGTTTCAATAGGTCAATAATAGTGAACACCATATTCGGCACTGCTATTACCAACCCATTCTCTGTTTCATTCACAATAAGACTATGAGGGCAAACCAGAGCGGAACTAAAATCCTGATCAAAAGGACTCGTAACCGTATTGATTAAACTGTCAAGCTGTTCAAAAGTGAACCCCGTTTCCTCAGCGATAAAGTCAATATGTTGCCTGGCAAACAAATTACAAAAATCATATATTTTGTTATTCCACTCTGAAATTTCAGTATGAAGACAGGGACTGATTAGAGCATCGGTTTCATAGTTCTCCTCTATAATTGACGCAAAGGATTCCTCATAAGTTTTTGTTTCCATCTCTGAGGTCAGAATGTTTAGTTTCCGTTCCAAAAGATCAGCAATGGCTCGCGAAGTAATGATCTCAAAGCCATACGGTTCGCCGGCGATAAAGGCATCATAGTAATCTACCCATTCAGGGTCCATTTTTTCCTGATCTTCTTCCACAATGGAAAGAATAACATCATGGATATATTTAAGGATTATATTTTCTCTCTCCTGTGTTATTGTCTCACCATAGTAGCGGATATAAGCTTTGTATATATTCAGGTCAATAGTTGTAATCATATACTGATCATGGGCAGACTTAATCTGCCCGTCGCAAAATTTGATCATTTCTTCTGTTGTCATTAGTAATTAAATTAACTACAATAATTGTCCATTTTTCATTTTTGATCAATTCCTAAAGAGGACTCTAATGGTTGAGCCCCTTTCATATCCCACCTTAAAAGGTGGGATTTTTCACGGGGCTAACTATAAAGATCCTTGAGATAGTGAACTATCTCAAAATTAACATTTTGTTTTCCCATAAGATCCTATCGCTTCAGATTTGGAAATCTTAATTATTGAAGCATCTATATAAGAATAAGAAGCTTTTTGAACTTTATTCAGCCAATCCAGTTTTATCAACCCCTCTATAGTTTTTGATTTGCTATATTTTTGCTGTAGTATATCATTAACATCTTTAACCTCAGAAGGAACAGGTAGTATTTTTATTTTATTACCCAAGTTTTCAAAGATTTTTTTGGCGCCTGTCCAGGAAGCCGCGTCATTATTCGGAATAATTACAATCTCTGGAAACCTGGAAAGAAGGTACAACTGTCTCTCAGTAGGCATGCACTTAAATAAGGCCGTGGAATTATCGAACAATGAACAGGTTTGAAGCGAAATTACATCCATTATTCCCTCAACCAGATAGAGACGCTTTTTAGTATCCAGTTGATCCAATCTGAACAGAGTATTTGTAGAACTTAATTTTGGGTATATAACTTTCCGGTACGGATGATCTTCCAGAGTAAGCCCTTTTTTTCCCAGGTTTATCTTATATACTTCTTCACCATCTATATCTCTGGCCTCCAGGCTGACCAGTTTATTTTTTTCATATATAGGTATAACAATACGATTAAAGATTGTGGTTATATCTTCCTGTGGGTTATTTTTATTGAAAGTTTTGCCATAGCTGGTATATCGTATATTAAACCTGTCGGCATCGGCGTTATTGAAGCCTCTTTTAATCAACCAACTCTTTCCCTTTCTGGACGAGTAAGAAGGGATCAGATTACCCTCAAATTTAAAATTGACCTCTGGAACTGAGGAAAAATCAGTAGATTCTCTATAGGCAGGGTATAATGGAATTTCATCCTTTATACCTAATTCAGCTATTATACTGTGTCCAGTCTTTTCTTTATAATAGGCTTTTAAAGACTTTGAAAAACCGCAGCTGAAACAATGAATCCATCCGCTTTTTTCTTTAAAACTTTTAGTAATAGAACAGCTGGGTCGTTTCTCATTATGCTCGGGACAGCAAATCATATACTGATCCTTGTTTTTAAATGGCAGCCCCAGTCTGTGAATTATTTCATCTGAAATTTGTGTTTCGGTCATTGGTTTAAAGTCTGGCCAAGAAATGTATAGCGATCCCCAGATTGCTGTCTGTATACAATGATAGAATCGTACTTCGGTATTTTTTCATTTATTTCCTCAGCTGTGCCTGATTCCTGATGCCACATTTTTACATTAACTGTAGGTACAGAGAATTCCTGGTTGGTAATAACATACCCCGAAAAGTAATTTTCACTGTTTATGTCGCCTAATGATACATATTGTGCGTGAACCCAGGAATTAGATTCTATGGCTGATACATCGCATAGAATCTGAAATCTGACATAGCATTTTCCCTGTTTTACTTCCTGCTCAGGTTTCATATTTCTCCGTGTCTATCCACCGATATAGTTTTTTGAGGTCATCCAGAACATATTCCATTATATTGCAGGAGTGCTCGTCCATTGATTCCCTTATTGCCAGTCTCAGCTGCGTATCAATCCCCAAAATTTTGTTTTTCAATGCTTTTTTAAGCTTTTTTGCCATCATCCTGAAAATAAATTAACTAACTTGTAATAATGAATATACGGAAAGCTATGATCAATGCTGAAAAAGGTATTTTTCCAAAAAGAATAATTGAGACAGAAACTTCAGAAGCTGTGAGCGCGGCGGCACCAGAGCATATTATTGATATAGGGTATAATGGAGATGAAAAACAGTTGACTGAATCGGAAGGACTGGTTTTTCAGACCCAAAGGGAATTGATGGAATCCAAAGAGCCAGAAAAAGAAAAATTGGACCCTCTCCAGGAGCGAATTTTAGCCCGTAAAGAATTCAATGCTAAATTGGCTGAAGCTATTAAAGAAGATAAAGTTGAGGAGATCAACAATTCTGAAAAACCTCTGGGGAAAACAAGATATAGACTTCAGAAATTTACCAACGGCGGAACTCCTTATGTTGATGAAGCCGGAGTATCCAAAACTGATGGCAATAAAGGCGGCCCCAGCCAGTACGAGCAATGGCGCTATGAACTGAATGATAAAAAGAGAAAAGCCCGTCTTGAACGGGAACGCGATGATGCCAATTCAACATATCATAGTCCCCGGTTAACCCAAGCTGATCCTGATGGAACTATTGATAACCAGATAGATCAGTTTTTGGCTGATTATGTCAGAAGAGAAGAATTAAAGCAAAACAAAAAAGAATGATTGAAAGAAAGTCTCAATCAATCCGGATTAAAAAGATATATACTTAGAGAAAGCAAAAGATCAAATTTCAACTATAATTCATTACAATAGACCGCGAGAAAGTTCCCACCTTTTAAGGTGGGGAATGAAAGCGGTCTCAACCCTGAGCCTCAATATAAGCCAAAAGAGTTTTAGCGTGAGCATAACTTTCATAACAACTCAGTTAATATATTAACAAGAAATACAACTTTTCAAAAAAGAAATAACTAACTAAATATAAAACAAAAGGTTAGTTAAACTTTTTGAATTTAAAAGAATATGATCTTTTTAGGTCAAGAAAAGAATAATTTAGTAGGTGCGGGACGCACCAAATTAACGCCTATGGACATTGAGTCCCTGGTGAAATCGGCATTGTCAGATGATCTAAACTCGGTGAGCGAAGTAGGAAGATCCCACCCTTTAGGGTGGGGTTAAGTTCACTCCACAACTTAACTCTATGATTGAGAGGTTTTCTTTAGACCCAACAGCCAGAAATGCTTTCCTGAATAATTATCCGAATGTGAAAACTATACTACAGGATTTGAGAGCAACCGGTGGTGTCCTTGGCAGAAAAACAGATGCCGAGCTTTTATCAGGGATACTAAATAGAACAATCAATGCGGATGCGATTAAGAGAGGTGCTTTCAGCACCGTAAGAAATGCCCTAACAATGTACGGGCATAGAATGGGCGAAATCTAAGCACAGAGTTTGTGTCAACTGAAAGTTAATATGTAAGAAATTCCTTGATATAGGAGAAAATATGATAGAGGAAAAGATTAAGAATGATACGGTCTGGGAAAAGGACTTCCAGAAGAGATTGACAGGTTTTCTGAAAAAAGCTCCGGTAATGGTAGTTGTTCAGATTAAAATACACGAAAATAAAAAAGGAGTAATGATTAAGCACTCTAATACGGGGCTGACTTACTTCTTTCCGTTTGAGTACAAAAACTCAACTAAAGACTTTATAGCTGAAATAAAGAAAGTTTTATTTGAACGGCATTATCCACGCCTGATTGAGGAAATATACCTGAACAGAGAATCCACGCCGGAAGATATAGCGATAGCGGTTGAAAATAATACAAAACCGGAGAAATATGTTGTAGAAAGAATTGGCACCAGAACTTTTGTTATTGACAAGGTACTGTTATGGAAGTCCATTTTTATTCTGAAAATAGAAACCAGCACATTTGAGGAAGATGAGATTGGATCCAGTTTTAGGTATAAATATAATGGATCCGGTATGCTTTTTTTGAAGAATTACCGCAACAATAAATGGCAGAGTCTGGAAGGTGCTTCGCAGCACTTTTTCGAGAATTCATTACTGGTGGATCAAATTATTCCAAAAGATGACCAAGATTGATCCCCGTTGGGAAGATACAAAACGAGCCGTTGACCAGAAGTGGGGCAGAAAATGTATATTCTCACGCTGTCTTTCAATAACTGAATCCAAAATGCTGGTAGATGGTACGCCAAAATGCGTTGACAGGTGCCATGTAATAAGCAGATCATCCGAACCATCTATGGTATATAATCCGAATAATATAGTGCCATTACAGAGATTTATCCATCATAGAATGGATAATTTTTTATCACCATTGACCGGTGAGGACATTGATTCAAACATGCACTTTTTCTGGTGGATGAGAATCCACCAGAAAAAGGTGATGAAGTACAATCCTGATATAGACTATGAGTACGAGTTAAAGAAAATGCTAAAAGTCATCTGATCCCATGTTCAGCGATTTAAAGTAGGCTTCCGTGATCAACTGTAGCAGCTCTTTCTTGTCCTTACATTTTTTGCAGGTTCCAAGAAACCTGGTGGCCTGAGCCTTATTCGGCCCCTTCAATTTAGGTTTCAGTTCCATTATTTCTTTTTCTATTCTGTCATATATAGCTGGAACTGACAGTTCCTTCTCTTTGCCGAATTCGGTCAGCAACTGACCCAAAGCCTTGGAAAACATTACTTGACCACGCTCCTTCTCTTTGCTACAGGTTGCGGATCCATAGGCTTTAATAGTTCCTCGCTGTCATTCTTGATATGATTAACCAGTTCAGCCAGGATCATCTGCCATTCACCACGCTTGATGTACGCCTGACGACCAAGTTCCTTGAACGCGGCTTTTGTTTCCTTATAGTACTTTCCAAGCGAGATTTCCTTTGGTTTTGTAGACTGCCACTCGGCATCGCTCAACTTTCCAAAAGCTTTAACCACCTCGGCATCGCTGAGAACTTTTACTATCAACGGAAATGTATTTTGATAGTCCTTTCCTGTTATAGTATCAAATACTATAGGCGTATCAACTCGGCCATGTGATAAATCGGCCAGAAGGGTATATATATCTTCCTGGGTAGTAAGATCAAAAGTCTGCTTAATCTCGTTGAGCTCAAACAACCGCCCCTTATAGCATTGTTCCAGCAACTGAAGAGCTTTACGGAATGAACCTTCGGCATTGTCGGCGATAAGTTTCAACCCGTTTGTCCAGAAATCAACAGGAGCTTCTTTCAGGTCAATCAGGTCATTGTGAGTCTTTACAAAATCAGCCAATCCTCCATATATTTCCACCGGACTAGGGGTTCTCATATTCCATTTCTTACACCTGGATTCCATTGCTTTGGCGGCTGACCCCTGAAGCTTGTCCATAGCCGTAAGAATAGTATACTGGCCTTTACGGGGTGATTCCAGCACCTTGAGAAGCACAGAAATTCCTTTCGGCGTCAGAGCTTGAGCCTCATCAATAATAAGCACCTTATTAGCATCACGAATAGCAGGAGCCAAAGTAAAGTTGTTGATGATCTCTTCTATATCATCTTTTCCGCCTTCAACAGTAGCATTGACAAGAAGAACATCACGATCCCAGGTTTCATCAATAATGGCCTTACAGGATGGACAGGAAAGGCAAGGTTCATTCTTGTCGTTCTTATTACGACAAGCCAGATTTAACGCAATCAGCTTGGCCATAGTTGTCTTGCCTTGACCAAAACTTGAATTGAACATGGTGTTCTTCGGCCATTCATTTGTCCGCTGGCACTCTTTCAGAAATTTAATAATTGCCGGTTGGAACAGCACCTCATCAAAAGTTTTTGGACGGCAGGTAATAAACCAGTCTTTAGCATTATCCATTTGTACTCTCCACTTTAAAAATTAACTTAGAAACGCCCCAAAATTATAGCCTGTTTTGGATCCATAAAGCCTCTGTTGCTTATGTGATTAAACATTAGCGCCCTGATCATCATGTAATTCTTTATATATGGTTTATATTGACTATCATCCAAATATATATCTATAGGATCATCAGAATCAATCATGCTGTTTACAGACTCTGTTGTTCTGTAAGTTTTTGACCCTCCTTTTGTGGAATATACATACTTGAAAACGGATTTTATATCGTCAAGCTCCAAAACTTTTAGAATAAGTTCGTCCTCAAACTGGCTATGTACCTCCAAAGGAGGCTGACGCTTCTGACCATTAGGTTCTGTTTTTTGTTCCGTAGGATCTTCAGGAATTTCCCGGCCTTTAGCATCAAACCTTTCTTTTGGGACAATTACTTCCGGGCGCCAATGCTGCCAGTAAGAATCCAGTATAGTATTGATCTCAATACACTTATTACAAAAATCTACAATCACATCTTCTGATTCTTTGGATGTATAATCATAGGTCATTTCTTCTTACCTCCTTTTGTATTTTTGTCAATGTACTTCTGTACATCTATCATTTTAAGCTTGTTCACTTCCTCCGGTGTTTTAACCCCGCACTCGTATATTGGTATTTTCTTATGGGTTTTTAGAACCTCTTTTGGATCCATTTTCTTAAACCCATGAGCATTACACTCACAATAATCAGCATCAACTGAGCTCTCAAAAGCGAATATATATGGACCCTTTCCGGTGCCCCAGTTCACTTTGGCTATACAAGGTTTGTGATCTCTAAGAGCTTCCAGACAATTTTCCAGTTCGGCAGGTGGTTCTCTTTCGTTATAGCTATCACTCAAATTTTACACCCTCTTCTGTTTCTTTAAACTCGTTTATCTCTTCAGCCGCAGGATTATCAGGATCATCAGGATCATCCTTATCAGCAAACTTCACTTTTGGATGCTTCATCTCTTTGGGGTTGATACCTGCAATTTTTGCCACGATGTCCATATACTGCGATCCGATCATATTAAATTCATCTTCCGTGAATGTATTCATTCGATAGATATGAAGAGACTCATTCACAAAATACTGAATCATATAACTGTTGATGCGATAGGAATTATAAAGTCTTTGCGCTATGTCTGATGTATTGAGACCTGTTCTAACCATGTGAATAGTCTCAGACAGTATCTTGAAGTACATATCAGAAGGTATTCCATTTAGCTGGTATTTTTGCTCCATATTATATACCGGAAACTTTTCTTCCAGCTTGCGAAGCCTTTTCTTGTACTTTTCTTTTTCAGCCTTGTCAAGATTGGTATTTTCATCAATCTTAACCGAGGCTTCCTCATAGGTCATCTCCTCATCAAGAACCTTGATGAATATATCAGCTACGGTCATCATTCACCTTTTTTAATATATCATTTGCCACCTCAACAGCAACTTCTTTGTTTAAGATTACTTGATCTGTCCAAAATTCCCCGGTCTTGATGATATGCCAAATCCATCGCAATTTTTCTTTCCAGGATGTAGCTCTCAGCTGAAATCCTTGCTGCCAGAAGGAGATATAGAATTGGTTGTCTTCATAGTCCATCACAAGACCTTCAGACATACAGGCGCATTGGTACAACTTCATTATATTAGATTAACCTTTTAGGCCGAAAGAAAATCCTGACTCCGGTTGGTTTTGAAGTTCCTGCAGCAGCTGCTGGTACTTTTCGTACTTCATTCCCATACAACCTCCTACTTTTGACCCAAAAATCTCTCCGGGTTGGAGCCTGTAATTCCTGGCAACTTTTTTGTTGGTTTTGAAGTCTGTTACATTCAGCGTGTAGTTGGCGTCAATAGTAGACTCAATCTCGGCTATCGGTTTTTTGGAAACAAATCTTCCGGGGTATCTGGAAAAATCCTTATATCCTATCCGATAATTATTGGTTTCTATCTGACCCCATCTAAACCGTTCCCTGCCGCCATTTATTCTGACGGTGGCCAGAGGATCATCTGGCTTCCTACACTCAAACAGCTTACCTTCGATAATAACTGAATCTTTGAGTGGAGCTTTGAAATCCAGATAGGCCACCAGCACAACCGTGCTTTTTGTGATGGCTGTTGTTCCGGTATCTGAAACTTCGTCCAATCTGGCAAAGAAACCATCTATAATAGGTATTGGTTCCTGCGGCCATTGGTTGACCAGATTGAACAGGATACACTCCTGCTTTTCCCGTTTCACCTTGCTATAAATGTCATTGAACTGCTTGAAGTCCTCATTTGAAACTACTGGCAATCCAAAGCTTTTAATCTTGGAGCTGTCCAGTACCTCGCCGCCTGATTCTATCACCTTATAGTTGATGTCGCTCTTTCTGATTGAAACGCTGCACTCTTTTTCCAAAAAATTGGCCATCTGGCAGGATCCGGCGTTTGGATCCCACCACCTTTTTGAACAGGATAGTTTCATTAACTTGGCAACTTTCTGATATATGTCATTGGTGAACTTAACCCCACCCTAAAGGGTGGGATCTTCCTACTTCGCTCACCGAGTTTAGATCATCCGACAATGCCGAATTCACCAGGGACTCAATGTCCATAGGCGTTAATTTGGTGCGTCCCGCACCTATTTTTCTTGATCGCTTTCATTCCCCACCTTAAAAGGTGGGGAACTTTCTCGCGGTCTATTGTAAGATAATCGATCGCTTATCTCAACCCCTTGCTATCGTGAAGGTTCAAACCGCCCTGACGCGTCCTTCGGACTATATGGCCTATTCTGGCCACGCCCTGGATATAGCCCGGCTGATTACACCCAACCGGATGGTGTTATTTTTAGATTAACGGCGGGCTTTCTTCGCCTTTTTGGCTGCCCATTCCTCTTTTGCCTTCTGGAAGCGTTCAATCTCTTCCTTGTGGTTCTTGAGGTACTTGGGGTGATCATCAATGCCTATCTTAAAGCTGTGGATTTTCCGTTCAAAGAAATAGAAAATGAGGCTGCTAAAAAAAATTTTGATAAAAAACTGAAAAATTAGGAGATCCTGCGGAGTGTGCCCAGCGATCCTGTAGAATTTCATTATTCAAATTTAAATTTTGAAGCAGCCCGCGCAGCGGGTGCTTTCTTTAAAAATAATAGGTCTAGTGAGGGCACCCACCTGCGGTGGGCTGCCTCTAAATTTAAATTTGATAACAATAATCCCGGCTCTCCGCAGGATCGCCCGGGACTCCTGCAGATCTGGTTTTTCAGTATTTTTTGGCATTATTGAACCCGCTGGTATGGCCGCTCCAGTAGGCGTGTCTGATGATGTCTGACAACTCTTCTTCCGTCAGATCCGGATTATCAGGAAAATATTCATCTCTGAAGAACTGATCCAGCGCTCCATCTACATCATCCACATTTGCGGGCAAATTCCATTCCTGCTGCTCCAGAGGATCAAATCTTCCATGAAATGCTTGATCGTACTGGTCTTCCGACATATTTTCGGTTAGTGCTTTGATCACCTTCAGGTTGGGAATGTTTTTGACTTTTGCCGCGGTTATATTTTTCATATCATCATCTATGAAGATAACTTTCTCGTACTTGGAGCACAGGTATTCCAAAATAGCGGCTTTTTTCTCAGGATCATTCAGTCCTTTGAATATATGGGCGTACTTAATATCATTCACAGCTCTGGAATCTTCCTGGTTGAAATGGTCTCCAAGATGCTTGAGCTCACCTTCTTTTGTTCTGTACTTGAGATAACTGGCCAGCAATTTTTTGATGTAGTCTTCCTGACTTCGTGCCGTCAGGAAACATACTTTCCAGCCTTTGTTCACAAAATGATCCATAATTTTCAGATTTTTGATCAGAGGTTTTCCAGAATATATGGATTTTCGGATCTTTTTCTTGTCATTGAATTCCTGGTACGAATAATAGACCGTATCAGGATCAGGGTCTTCAGGAAGTTCGGCTTCGGAGGTAACGTACTTGACATTTTTTGAAGATTTATCTGGATCCTTGGCAAATTCTTCAGTAGATAATCTGTATTTTTCTCCGTTTTTGAACTTCACAATGCCAATATAGGTGGAGTCAGTTTTCACAATCGTATCGTCTATGTCAAGTACTATAATAGAAGCCATGGTGGTTAATTTAGTTTTCAGGAGAAACTAGATCCGAATGAACAAGAAGTTGAATACTCAAACTTTTAAATTAGATAGCGCGACATATATTATTATCAGGTACTTTGCCTTTGCGGCTGCCAGCTGTATATCAGCATTGCTGAATATAATACTATTTGCTTCTCTGGATACATCCTCAAAACCATTTCTAATCGGATTTTCATTGACACTTGAACTGGCCAAGCTGATTTCTGTGGTGTCAATGGGAGTGCTTTCCGAACTAAATGGAAAATTAAAAACAGTTTCTCTTGCCGCCAAGCACAAGTTTTATATGACCCTGTATTTTGTGTATGCTGTTCTGTCAATAACAGCATCTCTTGGATTCTCAACTATGATTACCTCACGTACAGAAGCTACCAGAAACTTGGCTCTTGAAACCATGCAGTCTCAGGTTATTGAGATTGAGGCTCAAAACAACAAAATACAGGATATAATAAATGTCCGTGATTTACCACAATCTGAATATATTGCCGAGTACCAATCAAAGTACGAAGCGGCTGATGCTAACTATCGGGAAGCCGATCTGGCGTATGCCAATGCCAGAGCCAATCTTCAAAGATTTACTAAAACAGATGAAAACATAGACCAGTATAATCAGTTGGCTTCAGAAGTTCAAGCGGCTCTTACTTTACGATCAACACTTGATAGGGCAAGAACGGAAGCCGAGCGCAATAGAAACACCGCTACGGCAGAGTACGAGAGCAATCACAGAAATGCTGAAACCAATCTTAAAGATGCCGAAGCTGAACTGGCTCTGATGGTTGCTGCCGCTGGGATTGAAACGGATAGACCCAGGGCTGCCATTACAGAACTAAAATTGAAACTTTCGGCTATGGAAGCCGAAAATATACGCAATATGGGTATGCAGTTTGTTTTCGTAACTTGGGGGTCTTTGCTTCGTGTCGCCCCACAAACCATCAAATTTATAATTTTATTGATTATATCTTTACTGCTCGAACTTACTATTTTTCAGACAGCTCCAGACATCAGGATTACCAGAAGGGTGCTGTTTTTCTTCCGGAATTCTCTGCCTAAAGATTTAAATATTCAGGAATTTGTAGATCAGCTGGATGAGGAGAATAACAAGTTTAACGACAGGTCTAATGATAAATTTAGTGATACTGATAATAAAGAAGAACTTGTGCCAGCAACCCCAGAGATAGAAGAAATGAATAAACTGATTGCTAAAACAGCCGCGGAAGTAGAAAAGGAATTTCCGGTACAAATGATTAGTAAAGATGATCCTGTAGAAGTAAATTTTGGAGTTGTACCAGAGAAAAAGAAACGAAAGCCACGAGCCAGGAAAGAAAAGGTTTTACCTGAAAATATAATGGAAAAACTGGTGGAAATAGCAACAGAACCTCCAGAGTCTTTGATAGAAACAAAGAAAGAAAAGAAGCCAAGAAAGCCGCGAGCAAAAAAAGTAAAGCCCATAGATCAAGAAACTGAAACAGCTATTCAGAATAATGTAGATGAGGATCTGAATAAAATGGCGGCTGAGAATAACACTATTGATACGGCAGTACATGATGAGCTGGTTGCCGAGAACAACCATTCACTAAAAATAAACAAGCAGAATAAACCGGCCGAGCTGTTTCAATTTCGCTTTGGAAGAGCGAGCAATCTGATTAAAGAAACTATAGTAAAGTTTGTGAAAGAGTGCTGTGGAAACCGACCGGGGCCATTTATTATTAGCCCATCTGAGGCTGCTTTGAAGCTGTCCATCAATGACAGATCCAGAGATGTATTCCTGGATAAACTGGCTAAATTGACTATAGGAAGAAAACCAATAATATATAATGATGGATTTAATAATTGGGCATCCAATTTTGGCGCCGATGAAATTATTGAGTATATTACGCAAATTATTGCTTCATAAATAACTAATTATTAAAAATGAACACAAACGGATTAACAAGGCTTAGAGAAACATTTATATTCTCACCGGAGACTAAATGTAACAAACTTACAGAAACAAAAATTGTAATACCTGAAAATGTTCATAGATTAAACGAATCTATGAGTCTGGAAGTTTACAATAAGCTTGTAGAAGACATTCAGGATGATCATTTACGAAGCACACTAAAAAGAATAGCAGAGAACACATCAAAAACTCCAAATTTATGGAAAGTTCCTATCAGTAATTTCAAACCTAATGGAAATAAAAGAATATACCCCAGAAAGCTATGGGAAAATGTCATAGAGAAACAGAAAGAAAACTGGCAGGGTTTGTACGGAATGATGGATCATCCTGTAGAGGATTCTGATCCAGGATCTATGAAACAGGTTGCTTCCGTATGGCACGATATGTTTATTGATGGTGATACAGTTTATGGTATTTGTTCTTTGGTTGGAGATTATGGTAAGCTGATAAATGATATACTGGAATGTGGTGGCAGAGTTGGTATTTCAACCTCCGGATTTGGAACTGTAGATAAATATACTTCTGAGGTTGATCCGGAAACATTTGTTTGTGAGAGAGCCGGCGACTGGGTTTTGAACCCATCTGCCGGAGTTTATGCTGACATTAAATGTGCTCATACTCCGGCTGATTTTATGTCGGATGTACACCAGGGCGCTACAATAGAATTTAACAGTAACAAGGCAATTCGCGAGAGTAAATCTCAAATAATAAAAAGGATGAGTGAAATGGCAGATCAGAATAACTTGAAAGTAAATGCCGCTGCTCCAAATGGACAGCCGGCTCCTGCACAAGGCAATGCCCAACAGCAACAGGCACAACCCCAGCAGAACCAGGCGGCTCCACAACAGCAACAGCAGAAAAAACCTGTTCAGCCTGCTAACAATGGAGGTGGTCAACCACCTCAAGTCGGAAATCAACAGCCGGCGCAGAATCAGCAACAACAGGAGAGTGTTAAAATGTCTCAAAAAGGTCTAACTAAGATTGAGGAGAAAGCTTTCAGAAAATACGCTGAAGCTTTTGTGGCGGATATGGGAAAAATGGACAACCCCATTCGCAAGCTGGAGGAATGTCAGGATATACTTGACTGCTTCGATGAAGGCAATTGTCCAGATCTGAAAGCAAAGCTTGAGGAATCTCTGATTAAGGAAAAAGAGCGTCTTGAAAAACTGGTAGAAACCACCGTGAAGATGGAACAGGATTTCGGTATGGACGCGGCCACCATCAGAGATAAAATGGAATCTAGGCTTAATGAGGGTATACTTCTACGAGATCAAACTATTGATCAGGATAAGCTGATTGAAGGAATGACCATCCGTAACAGGAAGCTTAATGAAACCAACCTCAAGCTTAAGCAGCTGTTGTTTATAAGGACGAAGCTGGCAGAACGGGTTAATCATTCCAAAAACAAGCATATTGTCAAGGAATCGACCGAGGTTGACAGACTTCGTGAAACTGTTGACAAGCTTAACAGGCACAAGAAAAGTCTGATAGCCAAAGCCATTAAGCTGGCAGAGTCCAACAGGTATTTTGAAAAGGAAAATGGCAAGCTTGATACTAAGCTGAAAGAGGCCATATCTATAATGAAAAAAGCAAAGAATGAACTGGACATAAAGTCCAATATAGAATATAAATTGAATGAGGAAATTGATCGGCTGAAAGAAGCCTGTAACAATTATGAAGAAAAGATCAATAAGCTTAAAGAAAATTATAAGGCTGGACAGGATCGGTTTGACAAGCTTCAGGAATCTTTCAACAAGTATAAGCAGGAAGTAAAAGATACTTATGATCCTACTGCACATTTGATGCCGCGATCAGAGGAACGGGTTGGCAAGTACCTTAATCTCCGTGAGAATAAAGGAACTGAAGTTGAAGCCTACTGGAACCGTCTGGTTGAGGAGTATGGCAAGAATGTTGAGCCATTTGAGGATAAAATCCGCAATGCCAAAACCCTTCAGGAAGCAACTGATTATTTCTTCAAGTTCCGTGAGCAGATTGATAATGATTTCAAGATTGGTGGTGAATCACCTGATAATTTCCCTATACGCAATAAAGCTGAAAGGATTCAACTAACTGAACAACTTGGTCAGGTTGTTCCTGACAAAGAAGAGTGGGATGTTCAAAAAATTAATGAGGCATTTCTTGAAAGTCAGAGAAAGCAGGGACTTCTATAGGATGGATGATAAAGGAATAAAAGGAGAAAATAAATGGCAGCAGGAAACATAGATTCCGTTTATAAATTGATCATCCGGGCAAAAGAACAGGTTGCGAAAGCTCAAGCCGCCGTGCTTGATGTAGCTGATATAATGGATGAAATTATTGTGGCGGCTACAGCAGTAGGCGGCAAGGTTCAGGAAATGGTTCCCCAGCATATCAACGCCGGAATTGATAAACTTACCAAAATAGCCGACCAGGATCTTGGAGCTGTTCTTGATGGGGATCAATCCTCATTGACAAAATTGGCCGAGCTTATTGAAAGTATACCTTATAGAGACATCAAACCTACTTCACCGTCAGAGAACAGGGAAGCCAGAAAGCAGATGCCTAATATAACGGGGCCGGATCTATCAGCCGGTCCGCAAAGCCAGTTGGCAAAACAGAATGAATCAACAGAATTGTCTGATTATTATTACGCCAGAAAGACGGCGTTTGACCAGCAGGGAAGGGGAACATTCAGTTTTGATCAAATCCGTGAATCCAAAATTTTTGGAGAAGAGTACGATGAGGATATGATGTCATTTGCCCAGAAAGCCCCGGCTTCTCTGGGAAAGTATATCAAGACAGGAACTCAAAAGATTAGAGAGACCATTAACAGAGCTGATATGGAGATGGAAGATGATGAGGAACCATCAGGAAAACTAACTGAAAACTTCGCGTTGAATTTCAGATCTCCTGGAATTGATGATGCTCCTTTCGGGGCCATATTCAACAGTAATCTTACATCTACACCAGGGCATATTGTCGGAGATGGGGTGCTGTAACATGGTTAGTTTACAGGAAGGCGGTAAAAGAAAAAACATTCCACAGGATACGGTGGATAAATTTGTCCATCAGTTACTGTTGATTGAGGATCCGCAGGAACGGGTCCGTGTTGTAAATGAAATTAATGATATAATTCGGCAGAAAAATGCCGAAGCTTCACAAAAAAATATAAAGGAACAAATAATGGGAAAAAGAAACTATAAATGGACTCTTAAAGAGAGTAGAATCGCCGATTACATGACTGAAAAGTATGGAGAAGATCCGGAAAACTGGGATTTTGATAATACTCCTATAGATGAATTCTCTGATGAGGACCTGGATGAATTCGAGTCACCAATAACTGATGACATTGATAGGGGTCCATTATTTCAGTCTGCTGATGGTTCAACCTATGATGGTGATCTAGATGATACAGAAGCGCTAGAAGCCTGGATGGATGAACATGAAGCTCCTGACATGGACGAAGAAGATCCTGGTGATGATTGGGATGAATTAGATAATCTTGAGATTGATTATGAAGATCAGGGAATTCTGGATCAATACGAGGCTCCTGACATGGACTTTGGAGATGAAAACGAGGAATTTTAATGACCAAAACAGATTTATCTCTGCGTTGGCTCAGCAGACTTCGTGAGGATGATACTCAGCAATCTGGTGATGGCAGCCCTCCTTCTGATGGTGATTCTGGTGGCGGTAATGGCGCCTCCCCGGAACAGAAACCCGCGTCTGGCGGAGATGAAAAACCGGCCGAAGGTAATGATCAACAGAAAGAGGGTGGAGACCAGCAGCAGGGTGGTGAACAAATTGATCCAAAAATGATTCAGGAGTTGAATACTACCATGAAGTCTGTGCTTGATGCTCTTAACAAATATGGTCAGCAGGCATTACAACAGGGTGGTAATCAACAAGCTGGAAACCAACAGCAGACTCAAGGAGGACAATCTCAGGGTAACGGAGCGTTCAACCCCGGTTAACGGTTCAGAAATGTGTTCAACATACTGTCTGATCCCCGTTGTTCTCCGCCTTTGTAGTACCAGTTTTGGTCATCCTGGCTTTGAACAGCTCCAGTAGTATCCATCATATTGGATGGATTTAATTGATCCAGCCATCTCGTTGATGGCTGTCGTTCCTGTGGAGACACCATAACCAGCCTTTTAAATATAAAAGGATAACTCATATCAATTGTGTTGGCATTATCCCGTTCAAAAGTAATAGGATCCTGCTGGCCAAGAAAATTTACATCTTCAAAAAACCAGAAAGGTAAATCTTCTGCCTGCATGCCTCTCATACCGGCGCTAAATTCATCAGGATTTTTATAATCGTCCATCCATCGTAAATTTTCATTCACAGTAACCGGTGGTGCTCTTGAATCAGCCGATCCGGTTCTCATTAGCGACTGGTGCTTTACATAGAGGTCTATCTGAACTATCTTGTTTTTTAAATCTTCCTTAAACATTCTATTGGTATGGTATGGAGCAAAAATCTCAGGCTCTTTTCCCAGCTTTGCTGTTACTTGATTGTTATTGGAAAGTAAATTAAAAAAAGCATTAAAAAATAATGGTTCGTCCATTCTTATTTTCAGAAAAGCTTTTCTGTCAAATTTTACTTTACTACGAACTTTTTTGATCGTTGTAAATAAGAATTTAATTTCGTAAGTATCAGATTCCATTTGTGGAATTTCAACATCGCCTGTTCTGACCATAAATTGAGCCATATCAGCAAATACTTTTTTGTCAGCGTACTCACTGAAAAATCTGGTGTCCTGATCAAATATATCAAAAAGGCTTTTATTGGTGTCCTGTGAGTACACGCAAAGAGCTACATCAAATTTATTCTTGAGAAAATCCGGCCCGGATCTTTTAAGCATTTCTATTGATTTGTTTCTGTGTCCGAGATACTCATTTTTTCTGGCCCGGTAAAACTTTTCCGGATCGTCCAGTTCTCCTATTTCTTCTTTTATATCTGCCATGCTATATTACCTGTTGAGCGTAAAGTACATTTGCTGTGGAGTCAACGCCAACTCTCCATAAGATTCTTCATCATCATATATTGGTATTTTATATCCTTTTGGAAACAGATCATCACTGGTTGTGTCCCTGTTTGTTACTCTTTCCCAGGATCTATTAGAGTTGTTATGTCTGACATTTATTGTTGGCATTAACTCATAAGACCTCTTGAATATAAATTTCATGCTTACATCCTGTGGGTCGGCTGAATCTCGCGAGTACCCTATTTTATCGCTGGTGCCTAGTATTTTTACATTTTCAAAAACAAAATAAGGCAGGATTTTCTGCTGATAGTAAAGATTAAGAATGGTTCCAAGGTGTTCCATCTTTACAATAATACACAGCCCTGTCTGCTTCAGTTTATAGGAATCACCGCGGCTTCTGGTTGGCCATGTTTTGGCAATACATTTAAATAGGTACTGCCAATTTCTCCGTAGTGAGATCGGCCGATCTACCGAACCATTCTTCTTTCCTATGTTAATAAAGTCATTGTTGCTGTTGGAGTCAATTATTGAGTTATCCAAAGTCATCAATCTTCCTGACAGCAACTGCATCTCATTCAACCATATCAGATCCTGATCCATTCTCAGGCTTATTGTTGCCTCATTGTTGTTGGTTTTGTTTGATTTTACTTTATTGATTTGCGTTTCCAGAAAAGGCATACTATAATCCTGATTGATAACAGGTGGTACTTCCACTTTTCCGGCCCTGACCGCAAACCCTCTATGATTCAGAAAAAACTTTTCAATAGGTGTTGTATTTCCAAGCACCATCTGCTCAGACAAATCTTCCAGATTATTGGTGTCGGTATCAGCTTCAAGAGGATCCCATAGAAAATAAATATCAAATTTATTGGACATAAAATCCGGCCCCGCATGGTGTATCATCTCAAGAACAGACATACCACTTCTTTTGCTCATTGGGTGTACATGACCAACAACTGTTCCGGATTCATCATAGGTATTATCCATTGTGAAATCAGAAACTGTAGCTGTTCCATTCAGGCTTGAGTCCAAAATTATGCCGGGAGGATTATCCATGCTTATTTAGTTTAAAACTGACTAATTCTTTTCTTCCATAGATTATTATGGGGTTGAAAACCTTTTTCACTCAAATTTAATTTTTTCTGTTTATAGATAGCTTCATAATCAACATCTTTCTTAAAATACTGCCAGAATTGTCCCTTACACTGTTGAAATTCATTACAGCAACATTTTTGAATACTAGAGTGAGGAAACTTAGTTTGCCTAACAGCCTCATTTATTGTTTCATATATAGTCATTGTATTTAGGTGAATAACAGATTTCCCATGTTTTGGAACTTTTTGTCCTATTTTTGATTTTCTTAATTTAGCTTTTCTTCTATCAGATTCTTCTTTACCCCAAGCGTCTTCCCAGGAAAGATGTTTTATTTTAAGATAGTTGGTCTTTGATTCATAAAATTCTTCAGGGAAATTATTTAAGATAGTATTTAATTTTTCTATAGTTTTAGAACCAATCACATAATTTGTTCTTCCAGTGGCTATTATATAAGCTGCTGAATAATTATAATTTCTATTTGATCTATTAGTAGCCTCTCTAGCTCTAAGAATGTGAGCTTTAAAATGAAAATAGAATGGTAAGTTTACAGTTTCTGATATTTCAGTAGTTTCACATTTTGGAATGATGTGGTGCTTTTCAAAATATATATTATTATGTTTATAAAATTCTAAAGGTATTTTCTTAAAAAAGTTAATAAGCTCACAATAAGATTCTATTCTTTCTGCTGGAATAAAATTACTGATAAAACTAACATCAATTATATTTTTCAACTGTGTCCCCATTAAATTTAAATAGTTATTATTTACTATTTCCTTTATAAAGGAGATAAAATGAGTTTTAATAGTAATTTGTATACTCCCACTATGACTGGTTTAGTTCAGTCTGGCGCGGATTTAATGACTAAATAATATTGGTCAGAATAGCATTAAATTTCTGGAAGCTCCTATAAAAGGAATATCAGAATCAAATATAATTGATCAACGACTAAATAATGCGCCTATAAAAGGAAGATATAGTCTGACCCTGGTAGTAATATCAGGATTAACAAAAGTGAATATGTACGATGCCAAGATCTATTTTCCAACTGTTCAGGGAAAATGGAGCGCAACATCAAATTTCCAAAGCTATCCTCTCACTGTCCGATTGACAGGGTTTGAGGTTCCAGATGTTGAAACATCTACTTATGATGTAAAATATCATGGCATGGCAATAAAACGGCCAAAAACGGAAATTACGCTTGAGAGGAAGATTGACCTTGAATTCCGTGAGGATGGTGCTTTTGATCTTAGAAGAAGGCTGACAGCCTGGCACATGGTAACTTCAGATCCCGTAACAGGTGGTCTGTCGAATACTGTTCTTTATTTTGGAAAAATTGAGGTTTATAGCTTGACCGGCGATTATTTTGCCAATCAGGTAGTGGATCCTGATCCCAATAACCGTAACAAGGACGATACTTCCATTTTCGCCAGCAATGGTGAAATTCACGAGGTTCAGAGGCAGGGCCGCCAGTTCAATCCGCTGGCAAAATGGATCTTCTATAATGTATGGCCATCAAAGGTTGGAGGCATAAAGTTTAATACTGAAACCGCTGATCCTAACAAGTTTTCAGTTACATTCAACTTTATGGATGTTGACTGGCCACAATACGGGATGAATTCTCTCGCCGGAGAAACAGAGATTGTTCCTATCGAGCCAGGATATCAGGGTGAAAATCTTGAGCAGTATCGTGGTAGAAAAGAATGGCCGGATGAGAATGTCGGAGCAGCCAATGCGGCTTCCGTGGCTCCTTATACAGCTGGAGCGTTCAACTAATCACAGACAAAAATCTTGTGGCCGACGCCATAGATGAAGTCCATTCCGTTGGCTACAAGATTTTCTCGCTGAGTTTTTTTAGGATCAAATTTAAACCCAGGTATTTTTGCCATATTCTTTTTCTGGTATTTTCCACGGGGTATTATTATTTTGAAGTTCGTATATTGCATATCCGGAGGAGTTATTCCAACCTCTTTGAAGCCCCAGTGTCCTTTGCCATTGAATAGTCTCATATCACAATAATCGACAATAGAACCTGTGTTTCCAAGCTTGCGGAAGTGAGCAACTTCTCTACTAAGACCTCCGATGACCCTATAACCAGCTCTAATACAATGTCTGGTCAGTTCCCAACTGTATTTTTTTCCAAAGCGGCACTTGCAAAAGATGGAAAGATCAACCAGTTCATTATTATAGTACAATCCGATATATTTTCCCGGATAGAATCCTTGTAGGTGATAGTTGTCGGCGAAAGCCCTGGCTTCTTTTGATCCAACCTCTCTTATATCACATTTTCTGGCTTCCAGTCTTTTTGAGAGGCCGAGACGGTTTCTGATAATGGATTCCAGTATAGGACGCTTATTGATCCACTCACTGCTCCATATCTGTAACAGGTCAATACCGGCTTTTTGAGCCAGTTCCCATTTTTCGCGATGCCGGTTTTTCTCCCCGCTGTGCCAGTAGAGGCCATTGTACTCGAAACCTATTTTCAGATCCGGAAGGTATATGTCTATTTCTTTTTTTCCATCCAGTTCCTGCCGGGTATTTTCCACAATAGTTCCATTATAGATGGACCTCACAAATTCAAGCAAACTTTTCTCTTCTTGGGAAGAATTAGGAAGGATAGGAAAACAAACAGGACAAGGCTTGTACCACCAGGAAGAATTGTTGGAAAACTTCTCAAGGTTGTACTTCTTTCCGCACTGGTTACACTTTAAGATAACCTCGGATCCATTGTTCACCATCACTGTCAGATTGTTGCTGTCGGCAAACATATTCACAAATCTGATGTGCTTTTCTCTCTGGCGCTGAATGTTTGATTCCACAACCTTTTCAAGCTTGAATGTATTATCGACGCCGAACCTTTCGGTACAAGTTTGCTTTCTGACCTCCAAGAACTTTTGCTGAGCATCAGAGCCATGTCTTTCTATAATTGTTTCTTGGGCTTTTTGTCTGGATTCTTTTTTGGTAGAAGCACTGTTAAATTGTTTCAGTTGGTTAGGATCATACGGAACACCGAACTTCTCTATAAGAGTTGAACGCCGCTTCTCTGAAATTTCAGCCGCGTGGTTTTTCATCCATTCAGATTTTTTAGCTTTTACCTCTTCCATTTGAGACACGTTGTCAACGCCGTACAATTCCTGAATCCTCTGCTTTTTGAATTCAGCAGAGAAATTGGAAGTTCTACCATACCTGGAAATCATAGTTGATCTTCTTTTGGCAGCTATTTCTTCTTTCCTGGCGGAAATCGCGGCCAGTTGTTTCGTCATGTCCTTTTTTGGTCTGTCCACGACCATCTAGTTGGATTCATCCATCAGGATCTCATCTGGAATTATTCCATCTTCTGGTTCCTCAGAGTCTATTTTTCCATCAGTTTCAGGGTCAATGGCAGTTAAGTCCAGTTCGTTCTGCTTTGCTATCAGCTCATTGGTTTCTTCCCTCAACTGTTTGTATTCGTCAGGATGCTGCTCAAGCCATTCAGCTACTTTTGTTTTGCCATTTATTTTAAAATTGTACTTGTCGGAAGTAAACCAGGCGCCGCCCTGCTTGATGATTCCTAGATTGATGGCAAAGTCAAGGTATTCCGAATCAGTATCAAAGCCGCCTTTAAAATAAAGGTTCAATTCTGATGTTCTGAATGGAATACCTACCTTATTCTTGTATGAGCGAACTTTAATCTTTTGTCCTATTGTTTCACCTTTCTCCTCAATAGTTTCAATTTTTGTGATTCTACCGCGCCAGGCAGAAAAATATGGGAGAGCAAATCCACCTGTAGTTGTTATAGCCTTTGAAAGAATTGAATAATTGGCTCTTTCCTGTGAGATAATTATGAGAGTTGTATTATAGTTGGCACATAGTATGTTCAACTTTTTCAAACCATTTGTTAATACTCCGGCGCCTTTTCCCATGCTAGACTTGGCTACTGAATCAATCATAGCTGTTTTTGTTGGGGCGGCACTCTCACTATCAAAAATGATACAGGCTATATTGTTGGTTTCTATCATTTTTGTTACGGTATCAAAAAAATCTTCCATAGAGTCTGGTTGGAGATAAAGCAAATTTCCTCCACTTGACAGGTCTGAGCAATCAAGACCATTCTGAGTAGCATATTCATAGTTGAATGACCTTTCAAAATCAGCATATATAATTACACGATGGTCTTCTGGAAATTTCTTTTGGTGCTGTCCTGCCAAATAATTAGCTAGGGTGCTCTTGCCTCCACTAAAAGGTCCGAATAGTGAATATATTCTTCCTGTTGTAAACTTTCCCCCAAAAACATAATTTAATCCAGGGGAATCTAATATAATACTTTTACTGTTGTTTGCTTCTCTTGAATTTACTATAAGATTTGGAGTTTCTTTTTGTATCTTATTTAAAAGCTTTGTTAATTCTGTCATTAGCCTATATTAACAGAAAAAAGGCTCTACCAAAGGGTAGAGCCTTATTAGTGTTATAATGGGAAGAAAACCAACTTCTCCGGATTTGCGTTGGATATTGTCAACGCTGCCGATGCAGATGTGGTGTAACCTATTGATGTGATCTGAGTTATTTGCTCTATATAACTGCCTACTCCGGCCTGGTTTACTACCCAATGCCAGTCTGAAGGGTTGGTCGAGCCGCTGTTTAAACCCGGATCTAGTGGCATATATATCTTGCCGGTTTCTGACTCAAAGTAGATTACAGAGTTATCATTACCATTGAAAAAGAAGAAACCTTGCTTGCCATTATCGACCGGATGATTATCTCCGGTCCAGGAACTGTTTCCTACAGTACCATAGAATATAATAGGAGATATAGGTTCATTAGAGTTGGTGTACCCGTAGTACTTACTTAATATGTCCAAGACATCTGCTTCATTTTTTAAGTCGTGGTTATCAAATGTAAATAAACGAGTCTTTTGAACCACCTGGCCTGCTGAGTTAAATACAGCTAAAGCACCAGCCGGGGCAGTTGGCACCTTATCCATCTTGCCGGATATATCTACAGTGCCACCGCCGGAAGTGCTCAAAGTTTTTGTTACAGCTTGGAGGTTGGTTTTATTAAAGCTATTAATAACGCCGATAGTTCCAGCCGCATCGATCACCAGATTTCCTACTTTTACATAATTGGCCATATCGACGCCGGGATCGGATCCGAATCTGTTTTCGTTCCACGCTGTAGTAATCAGCACATTGCTTGTGCTGGCACCTACAGTGGTGCTCAAGGTGCTGCTTGTATTGTATACAGCAACAATTCCTTTATCACCCTTGACTGTTATATATTTACAATCATCAGTTGATTCATCATATTCTATTACCAAACCAAAATTTTGACCACTAGTACCTATCAGATAATCCCCTGGTTTTGGTTTGGCGGCTGATAAGATATTGGTCATCAGGTCAGCATTGCCTGAGAAATACAAATAAGTTTCGACTATTCCCGTATCTTTAAGTTCTTCCAAACATCTCCAAACATTTGGTAATCTGTTATCAGATACAGTCAATACAGTGTAAGTAGCAGTTCCTTTGACAGTAACTATAGCTGCCAGACCATTGTGATCATAAAGTAAAGATCCAACTACCGGAGCCGGACTGGCTGGTGTAAAAACAGTTCCTATAGGAATAGTGTCTGTCTGGCCTATGGATACCGGGAAATCAATTGTACTTGATTGTATCCAGTGGACGCTGGCGCCTGATCCACTTTTTGTTATTGTAGCATATTGAACTACACTTGTAGATGTATTCACAGTTATAACAACTGCTACTGTTCCAGTGGAGTCCATCAGATAATCTCCAACATCTATATCCGCAACCGGTTTGCCGGAAAGTACTGACAGGTCTGAGAATGGAGGATATCCTCCGCTTGCAATAGTTGTATTTAATGTACCATTATATAGATAAGTGCCAAAGGTTGAACCACCTCCACTGGCGCCGCCAGCAATAGTCCAATCCCACGCCCCTGGGTCACCAGTGCCATTATTATAGGTCATATAAATAGTGCCGGTTTCGTACTCGAAGAACGAAACATTATTATTGCCATCAATAATAAAATGGCCGCCCTTGCCGGTTGGGTGATTTGTTCCAACCCAAGAACTATCTCCGACCAAACCTCCGAATGTTAAAGGAGTTACTCCATATTCTGGTGCACCCGTAGCAAAATACCTGTCGTATATGGCTGAAAGGTCAGTCGCATTTCGTAAATGCTGACCAATTATTGACAAGTTCTTTTTTGTTAGTGTCATTACTTTGAGAGGGCTTGTCGAGATAATAACGCCAGATCTGCCTTTATAGTCGTACACAAGGTCATTGACCGCTGGAGTAGTTGATCCTGTTGTGCCGGTTAACCGTGATAAGTCAGAGGCATTAAATGTAGTCATATCAAACGGATTCGGTCCAAGATCATCGCCCGAACTTACCTCAAACATATTGACGCCTTTGGTTGGTATGGCTCCACCATCTATTACTTGACCAGCACTATCAAAGGTTGCAAGGTGTCCTGCTGTTGCTGTTACCTTATCCATTTTCCCGGATAAATCTATACTACTAGAAATGCCGGATCCGTCAATAGTTACTGTCTTGGCTGTATCATCTTCCGTTATTGTAATACCACCGGTTCCTACCAGATTGTACTTATCCTCGACAACAGAGAATGTGAACATATATGTCCAGGTGATCGTAGTGGTTCCGACAGCGGTGGCCTGATAAAGGGTTCTATAATTATCGTGAGCGGTGTCTTTCTTTACCAGCACAAAGTCTTCAACTTCAATCTGGTTGAAAGACGATACGGTGGTTGGAATGTCGGTTTCCTCATCGTAAACACCTCTTAGCTGACCGAAGCCTCCCCCACCGCTTGAACTTGACGCGAAAGTAGTATAGAACATCCAGTTGATTACATTCGGCGTTACCGATGTATCTATTGTCTGGCATACATAAATGGAAGAATTATCACCGTTGTTTTCGTCTTTCCTGACAATAATAAAGTCTTTTTCTTTCAGGTCGCTCTGAATGGCACCGTTACCATTGGTGTTGGCCGTATAAGAATTTGCCCACAGAGTCATATTGGTAGGCACTACCGTAGCGGTGGAAGGTGTCGCTATGGTCAAATTATCAAACACGCCGATTAACCTGCCTGAGCTTGAAATGTTTGAGAGGGCACTCTTTGTAACCAAAGCATTGCCGCTGACTGTACCGGCATTTGTTCCATCGTATATTTCGGCCGGGACTGGGTTGGATCCAAGAGCAGGTCCAAAAGCCATTGGTTTACCGGCGTAGGCCGTATTACCTGATGTTCCGGCCGGATCTTCCGGGCTGATTCTGTTCTGGAAAATGTTGGCCAGAGAAACAGATGACTCATTTTTATGCCATGTTCCGGCCGGCAGGTTTTCAAGATTCTGGAGCTCAGTATCAGTCAGATAGCACCAGTACTCATTGCCGGTTGAAATACTTTTCTGATAAATATACCAGGATCTGTCTGTACCGGCTGGTTTTATCCTGGAAATTCTGATAAAGTTTGGACTTTCTGCTTTGGCTTCATTGGCTATGGGATCAGTCCATCCTCCAATAGTTGTTCCCCCAATTCCACCTACGGTTATTGCCGTTCCTATTCCATCATTTCCAAAAGCTGCGTTCATTGGAGCCCGGAATTCATCCAGAGTAGTATTGTCCATAACATCTATTGTTGCCGGAATTTCAAGAAACTGTGCCGTTTTGGAATTTAACTTCCAGCTCCAGTTGGCAGGGTTGGGCTCGGCAACTGTTCCTTTGTATGTATATACATTACCTGTTCCATCACCTATCAAAGTAACATGCCATATATCTGGATCAACATAATCAACCATGTAGAACCCGGTTCCTTGGGGGTGGGGGCTTGTCCAGCTGCTTGTTCCTACAGTACCATAGTAAATATGCCCGTGTGAAGCCGGTGGAATGTCCTGCTTGATGGCGTCAAGATCAGTAGCATTGGTCAGATTTTTATATCTAATTCCAAGTTCACCACCATCTACCAGATCACCATTTGCGTCAAATACCGGTACGTTGCCCTCGGCTCCGGTTCCAATAGTAGGACCATTGGAAGCAACACCACCGCTGAGGGTAACACATTGTAGCGTGTGGCTGACAGTATCTTTGTTAATTATAGCAGCGATCCCTCTGCCAAAGGTGTTGTGTTTAAACATGAATATATCACCTGTTGAGGGCTCCATTTGTCCAAATTCTGTTGTCGGCCATGTGTTGGAGGCTGTCAGTACATAATCCCACCTTGGGTTTGTTACCAATACAGTATCAGGAAACGGCGTAGTAACATTATAGGTGACGGTTGTTCCACCATCTACTACCTGACCGGCGCTGTTGTACTTTGCCAGTCTGGCAGGAAGGGCTGTCGGCACCTTATCCATTTTGTTAGATTGGAGCCCATCAAGAACATCAATCAGGTCTTCTTCGGTTCCTGAAGCACCGGTGGATACCTGTATATTATCGCCGTTTATTGTAGTAGTTGAAGAATTAAGAACATCTTGAACCATTGCGGCTGCGGTTCCTCCGTCAATTACTTGACCAGCATTATTGTATGTAGCGATATGGCCCTGCACGGCTGCGGGAACTTTGTCCATCTTGTCATTGAGAGCGTCAATTAAATCTTCTGAGGCTCCAGCAGTACCGGTTGATACTTGTATATTATCACCATCAATAGGGTTGGTAGAAGAATTGATTACGGTTTGAACAGCATCGGCAATAGTTCCGCCATCCTTGACCTGTCCTGCTGTATTATAGGTGGCAAGGTGGTTTTCAACAGCTGACGGCACCTTATCCATCTTGTCATTAAGAGCATCAATCAGATTTTCCGATGTTCCACCGCTGCCGGTTGATACTTGAATACCATCACCATCAATACCAGTATTTCCACCGGTTCCTGTTGTACTGATAATTGTATTGATCACGGAAGTAAGATCACCACCATCAACCACCTGACCGGCACTATTGTATGTAGCAACATGGCCTTGGGTAGCTGTCGGAACCTTGTCCATTTTATCTGTACTAAGATTGGTAAGAGCGTCAATAAGATCCTGATTGGATCCGCCGGCTCCTGTGCCAACCTGTATATTATCGCCCTGGATTACCGTGTTTCCACCGGTTCCGCCGGAGCTGATTACGGTGTTGATCACCGTGGCCAGATCACCACCATCTTTAACCTGACCTGCCGCATTGTACGTGGCAATGTGATTTTCAACAGCAGATGGAACTTTATCCATCTTGTCATCATATAGGTCTTGAATAGCATCTTTTACGGATTCCGGAGTGCCATTTACCGTAACAGTAGAATTATCAACAGAAACCGGATTGGTAGTGTTGTTTACAATGTTGGATACCAGCGTAGTAAGATCACCGGCTCCAACCTGGCCGGTTGTTCCCTGGAATATGGCAACTTGGCCATTAGTGGCTGACCCAACCTTGTCCATTTTTCCGGATACATCCTGGTCATAGGACAGCTCAAATACAAATTCTTTTACACCACTATTGTTGTACACCCGATAGACCGTGGCACCGTTTGAGGGGCTATTAACCGAGTCGTGTCTGATAGTTAACCAGTCACCGACAAACCAGCTGGTAGGCACCGTAGCCGGCATATCATTTTCAGTATCCACGGCACCACGCCAGTTACCAAGAGGCTGGTGAGTTTTCTCTCCTGAATCTACTACCTGCCCGTTGGCATCAAACACGGCTATATTACCGGCTAGATTGGCCGGATTGACCGGCGCCGGGTGAATACCGACTCCATCCACCAGATCCTGCTTTCCGGAGAGTCCAGCTCCACCTATTGTTACGGTGTCGTCGTACAGATCCTGAATTACATCAGTAAGAGTATTTGTGATGGTTGTTGGAGGTAGTGTGGAAGGATTGGTAACTATCGTAACCGAAATGTCGTTGGCTATATCGCCAAAGTTTTTACCGGGGTCAATAACCTGTCCGGCATTATCATATATGGCCAGATTCCCGGCTGTTGCTGTCGGCACAAGGTTCATTTTTGCGTCGAGAGCATCTTTCAGATCAACCTGGGAACCGCCCTGAGTAACCTGTAAGTTATTTCCATCTATGAAAGTAGTAGAACTGTTAAGTACATTCTGGACTATTGAGGCAGCTGTACCACCATCTATAACCTGACCGGCATTATTGTACGTAGCAATATGATCTTGAACGGCTGTCGGCACCTTGTCCATTTTGTTGGCGTCAATATCATTAAGAACATCAATCAGATCTTCAGTGGTTCCCAACGCTCCAGTAGTAACCTGTATATTATCACCGTTTATTGTAGTGGTTGAGGAATTAATGGCATTTTGAACCAGAGTTGAGATGCTTCCGCCGTCTTTAACTTGGCCGGCATTATCATAAGTGGCAACATTATCTTCGGTGGCAGTAGGAACTTTATCCATTTTATCTTCAAGCACATCTACCAGAGATTCCTGGGATCCGCTGCTGTTTGTAACCTGTATATTATCACCATCTATTGTGGTGGTTGTGGAATTAAGTACATTTTGTACTATTGAAGCAGCTGTACCACCATCTTTAACTTGACCATTAGCATCGTAGGTGGCCAGATTATCCTCAGTAGCAGTTGGCACCTTATCCATCTTGTCATTCAACGCGTCAACAAGACTTTCCTGTGTGCCGCCTGACCCGGTAACTTGTATATTATCACCATCTATTGTAGTAGTTGAGGAATTAAGGACATTTTGAACCAGAGAAGCCGGCGTACCGCCATCAATGACCTGGCCAAGATTATTATAGACGGCTACATTACCCTGTGTAGCCAGCCATACTTTATCCATTTTATCTTCATATAGATCAGCTATAACATCAGCAGTATGCTGTGGCGTTCCACTAGGAGGGGTTATATATGTATTATCTATGTTTACACTTCCGGTAGAAAACGCGGTGGAAATAGCGGCAGAAATTGTTCCACCATCTTTTACCTGGCCGGTAGTAGTATATGTAGCAATATGGTTTTCAACAGCTGAAGGTACAAGTTCCATATAGTCGGTAAGTCTGCTTGCTAATGTAGTATTTAAATCACCCACAGTTACAAATTTATTGTTTACTGACTGAGGAGCTTTATATACATCTCCACTAACCGTAACAGGCTTATTGATAGTAATTTTAGTATTATCCGACAGGTCAATCATCTCTGTTCCCAGAGAATTGTATATCTTGTCAAGAGTTTTCAGCATTATTGCCGCGTTATTGATACCGGTTTTTTCAGGAAGAGAAAAATAAGTAGCAACCTGAGCTTCGGTCGCGAAAAGAGTCGTTGCCGTCTCAACAGCTTTGCCGGACTTTCCAACATTGGTTCCCAGTACCGGTTCGGCATTGAAAATCTTACGCCCGGTAATGGTTTCCTCACCGGCTATATGAACAATACCCGGCAGGTTGGTAAGAGTATTGCTGATATAATTGATTACAGCTTGTACGGTTGGAATCTGGTTGGAAGTTCCGGATCCAATTACTGTCGCTATGGCAACCTGGCCTGTTGTTCCGGCATTGGGGCCATATAATACGATATAACCTGATGTTCCTGTCAGTTTGGTTTGATATGTAGAAAGCAGGTTATTAAGTATCTGCTCAATACTCTGGCCATTCTGGACATTAATCTGCGATGCTGTTATGGTTACATCGCCCATCATTCCATTAACGGATGTAACAATGGGTCCAGTATAGCCCCCACCGCCACTGCCTTGAACATCGGTCTGAATAGTGCGGACGCTTACTTCCACATCACCGTTGGTATTGGTAATTTTGTCAGTACAAATACCAAGACTGGTGCCATCGTACACCAGACACCCTTTAAATACTTCATCAAAGAAGGAAGGTGCTGTACCCCCTGAATTGTAATATGTCAGCGTGGATATATCATCGACTGTAGTTGATAATGTACCACCAACAGCCAATAATGCCTGGATAACACCATAATTTACAATAGTGTTGCCAGAACCGTCTCTCAATGATATATCATCTTCAGTCAGATAATTGTTAAAACTTGTATAATAATCTTTTGCCATTTTAATTCCTTTTCATTTAGTTGATCGCCGGAGAAAACTTAGCTTTGAATAATTAGTTGAGGGCAAAAGAAAAACCCCGCCCTGAAAAAGCGGGGTTTGATCAGGAAAGAAAAATGGTCAATCTTTCTGTACAACCTTTGTTGATCGTTTTGCAAATAACCCTTTGTCTCTGGTAGCTTTACAACCGTGAAAGCCCGGAACATCCTGGTTTTTGGTCATTCCACAAAAGTCGCAGAAAGAGCAGGCAAAAGAGGTTTCTCCGGAGGATTCATTTATATTGTTATCCCAGTCGAACTGGTCAGATTCCTTGATATAATTTTTGAATTTTTCAACCACAGATTTTATATCATCAACAGTATACTCAATCTGCTTGAAATTTTTCATGGCATTTTTTATACACAGCTGTTCATCTGTCATTTCCAGATCATCAACCTTAGCCAATGGGAAAAATACAAAGAGTTTTACCTTGTCCGGAGCTTCATTTATATCAATTTTATTGATGGCACCAATCATCCAGGCGTATAAAATAAGCTGGTTTCTATAAGGAGATATAGTGGCTGTTTTTGGGGTTTTAAAATCTGTAATTCGGATCTGGCCTGTTAATTGATTCTTGAGCATTGAATCAATCACACCCACCAGCAGTTTGTCATTGACATTGACTTCTATTGGATGTTCTTTCTGTAATACCCACCCCTCATTTTCGTACTTTGTTATGTACTTTTTCCACCATTGATACATTCTGGGAATAGATTTTAAAATCGGGTATTTTTGCTCATCTACAGTATGTTCCGCTATTTTTGTTTTAGCATAGTCAATAATCTGAACCAATGTTTTTGTGGAGTCCATCCATTCTAAAATTTCATGGCAGCTTGTTCCTTTTGATGAATACTCATTTCCGGCATCATTGGTTGTAAACCGTTTGATATATTGATAATAAAATTTAAGTTTACAGCCTTCGTATGTAGAAAATTTGCTGTAAGACCACCTGTTAGGATTTATGTTCATTGGTACAGATTAACTAAATAGAAAAATGAGAACTTTATTAATTACTTTCGATGGCGGCGATGAATTCAACCAGGAAAAACAAATCAGGCGCATTGCCGAAAGCTGTGAGGGAGAAACCGACCTTCTTATTGTAAATGATTATGACCATCTGGATCGTTGTATCGAAGAAGTAAAAGGATTAGGCTATACCAATATGATAGTTCTTCACGAGAATAATCTGCAATATGATGATTTTGAGGTAGCCTTGAAATCAGAATATAAAAGATTGGTTGAGCATATAGAAGTTTTACCGGAGCAGTTTTATAGGCCAAAGAAAAAGAGAATTAAAAAAGACATTGTATTTCTTGATCAAAATGGCAAGCCTATGATGAATAAGGCATCTCATACCAATAATTTACAAAGCGACTTAATGGATGACCCCAATTGTGCCGGGATTGCTTTTATCAATGGTGAACATCAGAAAGCTGATGCCGATTTTGCTCAGTACGGTACTTCCTGGATAAACGGAATGATAGGTGATAGCGGGCCATTGGTTGCTGACAAAAATAACAATAATACAGCCGAGTTACAAAAAGCGTACCCTACTTTAAAAAATAGCAATCTTCTCAATGAGTCTATTATCAGAGAAGGAATACAGATTTTCCGGAAAAAAGATTACACAATAGCTCAAAGCCAGAAAGAATTAACTGGAGGAGATCCAAACAATGTTGAACCAGATATGATTCCAAAATCAGGTAAATTTTGCGTATTACCCTGGAATGGTCCGGTTGGTGGCACAGTAAAAGCTTCAGCTATTATCAATCAAGCAGCAGGGATACTTGATGCTCAAGGAATTAAAGGTATAACCTACTGTCCGCAAGGAGTGCAAGCTTACTGGTGCAGTAAATGCGGTGATATAGCCAAAAGATTTAAAGGTATAAAAAAATTTAATGATTTTACCGTTGTGAACTTCAGTTCCTGTGGTCCATTATTTCAGTCCACGCTTGATTATATAAGCAAAAATCCACCGCCTGGAACACAATCAACAGGTAGTATAATAATATATGCTGACAAAAGTCTTCACGGACGGATAAATAATGAAATCAAACAGATACAACCACAGCCTCAAGTTACATTAGAAGATATAAATAATTTATTAACAGCTGGTGTAGTGAGTGTAGGCGACAGCACAAAAGCCTATGCGGCTGGCTATGCTATAGGTAAAGACTTGCAAGATAAAAAAATTGTTTTAAATAAAAAGAATATGAAGAACTGCCAGGAATGGCTGGGTAATGAAGGTGAGATAGTATCCAAAAACCCCAGATATGCTCAAAGAAAGTTCTTGATTGAATGTATCACCCAGATAATGATGTGGGACCAATTTGTGAAAGAAGCCAAAGAACCTACCAACAGCGACAAATGGAAAAGGTTCAGGGATCGCACTCATCAGCAGTTTGGTTTTGGAGAATCATTTAAAACAGCCCAGCAGAATGTAGACAATCTTGGAGGAGGTCTCTTTCTTGATATAATAAAAACAGGGGTTGACGCCGCCAAAACTGCTATGGAAAAAGAAAAGAATCCAACGAATAAAGATGAAGGAAAAGGGAATATAGAACAGATTATTGTTACGCATGAAAAATGGGATGAATTTGTAAAATGTTTTGAGGATTTTAATGTGTATCAAGCCTTATCTGATGAAAAAGATGCCAACGATACTGTTCAAATAGGAACACTGGATGATAAAGGTGGAGGAGATAAAGGTTCCGGCGAATCTGGATCACCTCCGGCAACCGGAGGATCACCTGGATCCGCGGCTGGTGGAGCAGCTGGAGCCGGATCTGGTGGAGGTGGGTCTGGTAGTGGATCTGGAGCAGGAGGAACAGCTTAAAATGAATATATTTAAAGAAGCAAAAAAGATAACCGAAGAAGCTAATAATGAATTTATCAGATTATCCATGATGGGTAATACTTGGCTCAATCATCTACAGGAAGGTGATACTCAGCCTACTCCTCAGAATGGTAATAGTGATGGTAATGGTGGAAACAATAATAATGGGAATAATAACACAAATAATCAACCCAACCAGAATCAAAATCAGAACCAAGAAAGTGCCGAGGATGAGGATCAGTCCAATCAGGATGAGTTGGATCAAGTTCTATCACAGTTTTTCAACAATCAGGCCAACCGCAATTTCGGGCTGATTTTTATATCCGACTGGAAAGATCAGAAATTCAATATGAACATTATTGCCAGTGTTATTTTTCACGATGGTAAGAACATACTAAAATACACCTGTAGAGATCCTGGAGTATATAAATCAGCTCTTCCTATAAAATCACTTGGGAATCCGCCTCCGCAGCAGATAAAAGATAAAGCCGTCCAGGGTCTGATACAAAGGTACAAGGGCAAAATAAATGTCTTTATGATCAATAAGAGCCAGGTGGAGATTTTAAAACAGAAGGGCTATACTCCGGCAAAAGAAGATGTCAACCTTAAAATGCTGGAGAGAATTACCAAAGAAATAAATGAGAAAGAAGGTATAATATACGAGCACATAGACAGGTTGTACAATGATATGATCGCCACACAGGGATCAGGAAGGCTCGGAGCTTTTAACGCCGGTTAAAATTGCAACTTCGTGTACGGAGTATTCAGAATTTTGATGGCTTTTTCGGCACTAGATTCTGTTAATCCCTTTTTGGAATCCACAGTTACCCATCTCTCGGCGATGAAGTCATAGACAGGATCATAATCATCATCCAACACACAAAAGCTTCCTATACCAGAGTGCTTGTTGAATTTGGTGTCGCTGATCTCAGCAAGATAACAGAAAATCTCTGTTCCTCTATAAGTATGTAGTACCGGAGTTTTGCCCCAGACGGCCGGAATAATGTCGCAAGCTGCCAGATAAGCCGACATCCCTGCATTGGAAAAATCTGTCCGCCATGTTGAGGATATGACTAACTCGCATTTTGTTTCTTCTATGATGTGGTTGAGCAACGCCGCTTTCTCAGGTGTCGGCTTGTTTGCCTTGACATGATCTAGAAGAGAACAATCCGGCCAAGCCTTTCCGGTTCTTTTTTCCGTTTCTTCCACATATTTCTTGATGTCCTCAATACTGCTGAGGACTCCATCAATGTCCAGAAATAACAGTCTCATCTGAACCTCCTTTTTTCAAGGCTTTTTCGACGAATATTTTTGCCAGCTCGGATAATTCCGCGATTTGTCTGGCGTACTCATCCAAAAAATTCATCTCCTCATGTCCTTGTGGACTTTTGTTGCCGTGTTCCATAATCTCAAAGCTGTTTTCCAATTTGTTTCTCCTTCCTCAATCTGGTTGTACCAATCCAGAACATATTTTTTCAGCTTTGAATTCGGCACAAGATGTCGCTTGTCAAAATCTATAATCTCAAAATCAGATGTTAAAGATGGCAATTCCGGAGGAATTTCAATCTTCATCCAGGCGGTATGTCCATTCGGCCCCAGATTGATGTGAGGAACCTCAAATTCGTACTCACGGGTGAAAGTGAATATACACAGTTTTTTGTTTTTTGGACCCTCCAGAGTGCCAAGCATTGACATCTCTGAAAGGTGTCTCAACATATAACATTGCTCAAACAGGCGGTTGAACATTAGTCCTTTTTTCCAAGAGAATAGTCAGGATTGATAATTTTGAACGACCAGCATCCATGCATCTCCGGTTCAGGTGGAAGGATATAAGGACTATCATCTACAGCCCTGATCACAATACCCTCGCGATCTTTTTTTGATTGCGCGTATTTTCCCCGCGCCAGTTCCTGAAGTTCCTCAATGCTGTTCCAGTTGAATTCAGTAACTGTTATATCCGGCACGGTTGGAATGAAATAGTTGCTTAATTCCCCAAGAAAAGTATGATTATAGTACCTCTTCTTATCTGTGTTGTATATATTATACACAAACAATGCGTTGTCATCCAACCCGACAGGATTCTTCTGAATGTTGGGTCCGCACAGTTCAGCCTGAAGCGCGAAGTTGTCAATCTTCAATTCTATCTTTCTGAAGGAATCCATCTTTCGTGGAAGATCGTACTTACAGGCAGCACAGATAAAATCATCATTAAACTTTTTTTGTCTGGCTGAAGTTAAATCCTTGATGGCAAATTTCAAAGGCTTATTGTACTTTGTGTAGTTACGGGAAGCGATAATAAACCGGTTTTTGTGAATAACAAATGAAGCGCTTTGTCCGTCCATTTTTGTCGAGATATAAACCTTCTGTCCTTTCCACTTATCAGAAAACAAATAATTCATTTTCTGCCCTCTGGTTTCATCGCTTTTATTGCAGGCATAGGATGGAAAAGCTTTGGACTCCGGTCTCCGTGAGTACAACAACTTCCACAGGAAGAACCCATATTTCTTTAGCAACCTCTGAAACCTGGATTGTTTTTCCTGGGGCTGATCAGTTGAGAAACTGTCATCGTCTACGGACTTAATGCCAAGAAGATCCGACAGATCAAACCCGTCTTCTTTATTCTGAAGATCCAATTTATTCTGAGGGTCAATCTCATCTGTTTTGAATACAATACCCTCAGAGTACAATCCGGCCAGTTTCAGCGCCCGAATTCTGAATCCTTTGTATTTTGGTGCGTAACATCTGGATCGCAAACTTTCAGCCCAGGCACAGCTCTCAGGAATTATAGTGTCTACTTCAATATAGACAACCTTTTGTCCAATTTGAAGATCTGACCCTACTATAACTTTGAAACCAAGATTTTTTAAAGACGCGTACTTGATCCGATCCTTGTCAGGAATGTCATCCATTTGATGTATGGTGGCAATATAAGCCGTACTTCTGTTACTCACGATTATTCTCCAAGAAAGTATTTTGGATCCAGAGAAACCGGATCCAGAGCCGAGTTTTGCTTCACCACAAAATCTACTTCCGGCGGGACATTGAACGCTTCCAATACATCCTGCAGATCATCTTTTGTGAAGGTTTCTCCAGCCATTATTATATAGGTATTATTTTCTTCATCCTGATAATTGAAGCCCCTTTTGAACGCCCTGTTAATCTCCAACCGGTTTTTGTCATTTACTGGAACGCCAATTTCCTCTTTGTGCTCATCCAGAATATTAACATGGCGGGGCCAATTTTGTGGTTTTGTTCCAATAGGACAGCGCTTCACAAAGAAATCCTGATCAGCGTACAGCCAGGCTCCCATGCAGAATTCATGTTCCAGGTCTTCATCCGATTCCAATAATCTGATCTTGAAAGTTTCGGAAGCTTCTCTAATTAACATGATCCTGTAAGATTGGTACAAAACCTCAGACAATTTTCGTTTGTCTCTAATAGAAGTAAACCCTGTAAACCCCTGCTCGTTAAATGTGTATGTTCGTTTCATTGCTGATCTAGTTCCGGATGAAAAGGCTCAATGCTCTCAAAATCTTTTTTGTTCAGGACTTTGGCTACTATTTCCTCCCCCATAAATGTTCCGGGGCAAGGGATCATGTTATTGTTATTCACAACTACCTCATTCACCTTTTGTACAGCCGGGATCCTTTCTAGCTCCTTGTGAATTATGTCGGCTATGATTTTCGGGTTCTCACGGATCCAGGACTTTTTCAGCAGAAAATGAATTCCACCTTTTGTCCGTACAGCCATAACCTGTCCTGACCGTTGTTGTCTGTTAGTGCCTGTCCATAACCGATCATTAATGGCATCAATCAATGATATAGGGTTGAAGTCAGGGTACTCGCACTCAAAATCAGCATCTATATCAATCCAGTGTCTTGTACCTTCATTTCTGGCAAAAATACTTCTATTGCTGGACATTATTTTCACCAGACCATACCAGTTGGCATCTACGCCATCTTTTGACCCTTTCAGTGAAGAAGCCAACAACCCATCGTGAAATTTTCCTATCTCATTGATCAGGTCTCTTGAGGACTTCATCATGTCTACAGGATTCACGGAAACATATATCCTTCTAGCTTTTTGGGGCTTTGGAATACCTGTGTTGGAAATGGCGCCCTCTACAGGATATTCCCATCTCCGCAACTGTTGAACTACCGCTTCAAACTTTTCATGTCGTACAACCTCAGCATCGCACATTTCGGATCTTCCAAGCCCATAGTACTTTCGTTCCTCTTCATTCAGCTCCTTGTTGCGATAACTGACTGACAGATGAATTGCTTCCTGGGGCTGCAATTTTGGAATTCCATATTTCCAGAAAAACTTCAGTTCATTTAAATCACCGATTACCTGATAATTCATAGAAGCCTCCCTGACAGGAACAACAGTTGATTATCTTCTCAGACTTGTTACCCCATTGGCTCCAACCCATTAAAACACCGGCGGCAACCAAAAGCCAACAGCAAACTACGATTCCAATAACTTTAAATAAAGTACTCATTCTTTTTCCTTCGGAGCGTACTCTCCAATCTGGAGGATCCTCCTAATGTTGTCAACTTCTTTTTGAATCAGACTGTTTGAATTTGGATCCGGTTGATAGTTTTCAGCCTTTGCGCAATCAAACAGAAGCGATAATGATTTCACCGTGTACTCATCAGCCAGCCATTCAGCCATGGTTTTTCTAGTCTTCTTCATTCTTGTACCTTAAACCCGCTCCAATCGGAGCGGGGCGGGTTTCCTTATCTCTAGTTAGCGGCAATCCTGACACAGTTTTGGCACTTGCAGGGGTTATAGTCAACATAACTACGCTGAGTTAAGTCAACATGATATATTTTAACCAATCCAATAATACCCATGTGAGCCAGTTCATAAGCAGTACAACTTGGGGTTCCAATCATAGGATAGCCAGGCTTTACATATCTGGTTGCCTTGATACCTCCATGAATACTTTCAATAACCACTGCCCAGGATCTATCCTGCGCTTCTACGATAGTGATCCGATCCGGTTCCTCATAATCAACTGAATTGATAGAATAATCAAAGTTATAATTGTTATGATAGTCCCTGATCAGCCTCTCGGCTCCGGCAACAGAAATAGTATTTTCGGCAAACAGACTCACCGAAACCGACAACAGAAACGCAACCAGGATCTTCTTCATCAAATTTCTCCTTACAAAAAAATGAGATAGCTCCAGCTGGATGATTTGCACACCCGATCTCCGGATCGTAACTTCTCGGCGTTTTAGCTGCGTCCACCCTCATAGCTATTTCTTGGATGGCATCCAAACTAAACTGGATAGCCCATTTCAGGAATTGCACCCGATACCTGCTGATTACAAGTCAGCCGCTCTACTAAGTGAGCTAAATGGGCTGAAAACAAAGGGCCATTTTTAACGATGGTTTGCCCTCATTACATCGGTCACGAGAGTTTTTCCGGTTCAAAGAAACCAGCATCTGACTCATACTCTCGGCGTCCTGAGAGGATCTTTTTAATTATAGGACTCAACGCCCTTGTCGTACCCGGCTTCAAAACAGATGCCATCCTCAAAACCGGTTTCATAGGCTTCCTGGATCAGTTTATCCAGAATGTCGCTGATTACCACCAGGGTCTTTCCGTTCGCGATGGCCCTGAAAATCTCCTGCCGGGCTTTCACCACATTAACCTTGTCCTCAAAACCTTCCATTATCATCTGTTTCTCTCCTTACATATAATATGTAAGAATTCCGGAAGAAAAGTTCAATTGGTTAGGGCGGCCAGTTCAGCAGAAGATTCAAACTCCAGAAATATATTTTCTATTATTCTATATTTTGAAAGAAAACGGTTGACCGGTCTGGCTGTCAGCCATCTTCCAGAGCCGTGTTTTCGATAAGCGGTGGGTCCTACATTATAAGCAATATAAGCCAGTTCATAACTGGGGAGGTCTAAAGTCTTAATAATCCAATCAAAATACCATATTCCAACTACTATATTGACTATAGGGTCTCTCAGATCTTCCATTGTGTACATGGCATTGTTCTTTCTGTTGTACTCAAGAAGAGCCCATCTTGAAACCTGCATCAATCCTATACAGTTCATTGAGGATTTTGCGTCAACCACGAAGTCAGATTCAGTGAATATAATGCTATATATTACAACTTCCGGTATGTTGTAATATATTGATAAACTATTGATCAGATTGGCAATTTCTCCAGTTTTTTCGTGATCTGAAAATCTATCCATTACATTCAGATAAACAGGAACAACCGGAATAATTTCTTCAATAATAACTTCTTCAATAATAACTTCTTCAATAAGGACAGATTCTTCCGAAGATTTTTTGGCCGGAACCAAAACAGATACAAAAAGAAGAACCAACGGTACTATAATACATAGAATGTTAAAAAATCCGTTTCTCTTTGTTATTCTTATTTTTCGCATAAGTTTAGTTAGTTTTTCTCATAGACAGGTTCAAGGTCCTTTTCGTACACCACAGTTAATTGATCAGAACCTAACACTTTTAAAATTACAATGTTATCTTCTTGATCTATAACTTCCAACAGCTTGGTAGCACTTATTCTGCAGGGGCATATCATCAATTTGGAATACTGCTCATATTTTCGGTATAAAAAGTAAGAAGATTGGCTCAGCTTCTCAAGAGAACAAATCTGACCCGGTGTAAATTTTCTCATATTCCTCTATCAATGCCGAATTGTACGATGGCCAGACCGGAGACCAATCCTGACATTCCTGGATCTTGGGATCAACAAACTTGTCAAATTTTGAGCATTTAAACCCGGTTCCCTGAACCCATTTACAATAAGGACAAACATCACAAAACTTATTTGCCAAGCGGATTCTCCAGATGAACATTACGATCAGCTGACAGTATATCGGCAAAAGACAGAATAAGATGCTCAACCTTGGTTGGAATTGGAAGCTCAATTCCAGGGTATCTTTTGTCCGTATTCCATCTGCTCATGTGAGAGACTACACAATCACTTATCCTGGCCAACTTAAATTGATCCTCCTCAGAAATAGAATTCTCTCTGACATAATCAGCAATCTCATTCCGTATCTGTAGTGGATGATCAAAATGAGTATGGTCGTATTCCTGACTATGGTACTTGCACATATCGTGAAGCAATGCCGAAGCAATGATTATATCCTTCTCAGCCGGATCATCAAATTGAGGAATAGAGTTTGCAAGTTTCAGAGCGCAATATAAGACATTAATCGTATGATTATAGTTGCCTCCTACCTTGTTATCTTCCGGAGGATGAAACCTCCCGGATGAACTGGATGGACCTACTATATTATAGTCGTCCAATTCCAGCATTATACCAACTACATGATCTTTCAGAGATTCTGAAGACATCAGATCCAGCTGCTTTTTGAACGCTACCAGCATTGCTTTTCCCAAAGTTTAATTCTCCTCTTTTTCTTCCGAATGAATCGAGTAGTAAAGACATTCTCTATCCTTACTCAAGCTTTGATTTCTCAGCTTTTTAAGGACTGGATCGTTCTTCCAGAATTCTGCAAAATCATCAGGATTACTGTTGACAACATCAAAATGCGCCGTATTCTTAATTCCGGCACAAAAGCTGCATGGTGAGTATATACCATTAACATCAACATAAGAACTGAACAATCCAAAACTCTCGCAGGGCTCAATCATTTGAATAAGGTTGTTCTTTGCTTCCTGATTTACTTCCTGTGGAAGGTCTTTTATTACTTTTAATATAGAAGGACCCATGCAGGAATCAAAACCCAGATTAACACCTACTCCAAACAACCGTTTTGCCATTGTTGAGAACTGGTTGAATGTCAGAGGCTTCATATCATTGGACTTTGCCCGACCACAAACTTTGAGCCCAAGAAGTACAATGGCATTTAATTTCTTGAATCTATCATCTGTTTTAATCATCTTTACCAGATTAAACAGATCCTGCTCTGTTTCCTGGCTAATTACAAAATGAATGTTTACCTGTTCTAGTCCCTCATCAGACAGCATCTGAACCTGATCAGCCAGCAGATTATAGGCATCATCAAATTCCTGATGATAGGACACAGCCACGGCACCCATATTGGCAGCCAGTTTTGCCGCGGTATCTCTGGTTATATCTGCGACAGTTATATTAGGTTTAATCCTTTTTTCTTTCAGATAATCGCACATTCTCCATATATCAGGATTTTCAATCCCGGATGAACCACCGCCGAAAGCAACCTGCTTGAGATTAAAATAAGGGTTGACATTTTTAATAATCTTTACAAAATTATCAAAAGACAGGTTTTTTCCGGAAGAAAGATTATTCTTGTAGCAGTAACGACACCAGCTCTTATTACTTCTACCACCTCCGGAGCAGATGGTACTTATCTCAAGATCCAGAATTTCCGGGCCGTAGGGCGAGTAAACAGCATCTTGATCTTTTGTTTCACCCCATCTCTCAAAATACCCATTCTTGTTATCAAGATTCCAGTTGTACTCCTCACTTCTGAAGTGAGAAACATTGTCATCATCAGTCCAAATTTTCGTATATTCCTCCTCGCATTAAGACCAGTTCCTGATTATCATTTGTGTAGTACACATTTTTAATCCCCGCTGATTGTATCTCACGCCAGCATCCTTCACAAGGTCTGCTTAACAGAAATTGATTGTGAGCCCCGATCCTAGCCACAATTATCGCATAAGCTGACTCTCCTTTGTGAAGTTTGTAGAGAGCGTCGCACTCGGCATGGACAAAAATCTTTCCTTCTGAATAATTTTTGTTGAGCAACATTTTTGGGTGCGTTTTAATATAGCTGTTAAACCCATAAGATAGAGGAGCTCCTTTTCTGGAGATAATCACGGCGCCAACATTGAATAACTGATGGCGCCGCATAATAATAAGCTTCCGCAGCCTGTTCAGAACTCCGTAGTAGTTCATTCCCAGATGATAGCCAAAGCTTCCGAATCCACAATATGGACAATCTTTCCATCATAAGAAAGATTATATTGGGTCCAATGCTCACTGGATCCAATCAACTTCGCGTTAGTTATACGTTGAACTTCTATTGAGACATTGCTGGCCTCAAAGACCAAAGCTCCTCCATTATAGACCTGAATATGATTGAGTACAGGAGGAAAAACTTTTGCCCCAACTTGGGCTTTATGATCGCACCCAATCAGAGCCAACGCCAAAATTCCCGCCGCTAAAATCTTCTTCATTCTGAACCTCCAAATAATCTTTCCATCCTAGCCTTATATAATTCCGGCTGGAAATGTTTCTGAAACCAGCATCGCCATTGTTCTCTCCTTCCACATATAATATGTAAGAAAGACAAAAAAAAAGTTCAATTATGAGAATTTTCCAAAAACCAGATCTGCAGGAGTGCCCGGCGATCCGGCGGAGAGCCGGGGATTGTTGTTATCAAATTTAAATTTAGAGGCACCCGGAGGGTGCCATCACTAGACCTATTATGTTTAAAGAAAGCACCCGCTTCGCGGGCTGCTTCAAAATTCAATTTGGATAATTGAAATTCTACAGGATCGCCGGGCACTCCTCAGATCATGGTTTTCAGGAAAATCTTGTTTTGATAAGTTTTAGATTGTCAATATAATCATTGACTTCATTCTCATTGATTAAATCCAGACAGTTGACAGTTTGATCAGCAGAGGTGAACCGCATTTTTTCATATAGTCTTTGAAAGTTTACTTGATTATTGATTTTGAACCGGGCTTTTTGCTCTAAAACTATTCTTTTGCTTATTTTTCCGGATCTTATTCCATCAAGAGTAGTGGCAACTTTTTCATTTTTGAGGATGAATTCACCTCCATCCCAGATTTTGATAATTTTTATGTTGCCAGGATCAAATATGCCTACAGAAGGATAGCTGTCAGTATCATCTTTTTTGTAAGCAATTTCCCAGGAGGTGAACCCATCATATTTTTTTCTGATTATATCAACTATTCTCTCGCGCTTGAATGGCTGCTGGCCATTACTCCAATCTATATACTGAAGTGAACTTAGGTCAATTCCAAAATCTTCATCTTCTCCATATATATTTTTCTCCAGCCATTTTAATTCCATTTTGTTTCTGGGGTTGAATATATTCAGTCCTTTTTTAAGTATACACTCGTAGATGAAACCATATTGCTTTCTTTTCTCAGGATCAAAAGTTCTGTTTCTGGCATAGGCCACAGCATAAACAGGATCAGTAGTCAGCCAGACACAATTACAAAAAGCTTTGGATACTTCCAGATGATCTTTTTTTGGAACGCCGGGTCTCTCGCCGTGAAAATAGATGCGGTTATTGTTGGTTATTTGTTCCAGCAGCATCAGTCCACCAGCTCTCCATCCAGAGATGGAACTTTGGCCAGATAGGGGTTTTTATATCCAAGAACCATTCCTGTTAATTTATCTCTGGCTACAATATGGATTTCCCAGGCTCTTTCATTCAAGAGACATTTTACCCGTAGATCTAGTATTTCTATTTGTGGCCATTTTTGAGCGCTCTCAGATAATAGAGCACTTTTAACACCTTCTTCCGAATTTGGACTGAAAGCAAATTTATCATTCAAGTTATAATCAAAGAATCCTCCAAATCCGGGATTTCGTATATAATCAAAATAGTACGATTGGATCCATAGCCTATAAGCATTAAGATAAGCGTACTCGTCATGGACAATCAATCCTCTGGTATGGGTATCAAAGGCATTGGATAATGCGCGTTCCAGATCATAGTCTATATCTACTGTTTTAAAGCCTGTTTCTTTCAGGGATTCTTCGAGCTGTTTTGCCTGATCCAATAATAAGCTGTTGACCATTATTCTTAGTTAGTTGAGGATTGGGTCGGTGAACTAACTCCCGCCTTTAGCCGGGGGTTTGTTCAAAAAGTTCAAATTATTTGGTTTTCCCTAAATCCCACCTTTTAGGGTGAGGTTAAGTTCACGGGAAAACAGAATGTTAATGTATTTTTAAGGAGTGGGAAGAGTCCAATAAACCTTCCCTTGAATTATTGAACAAAAAGCAGCAAATTAAGCGGCACCCAAAAGGTAATGGCTATGTCTTGACTGAGACTGTTCAGGGTCAGAAAAAGTTTCGCGCAGACAAGGAAGTAGTGGATTTTCTGATGCGTAATTCCAATAACATCAACTATGATGTCCACAATGATACCTGGAAGTACCGTGTCAAGCGTGGAGCATCAGCTGGAACCAACACTACTCTTCAGAAGATCATTTACTCCACTTTTAAGGCCAAGAAGAGCCTAAAATCAATCACAAATTTGGTCAGGTTCAAGAATGGCCTTAATTATGATTTCAGGCTCGAAAACCTAACTACAAAGCCAACCAATGAAAGAATCCCCCGAAGTTAAAGCAGCCAGATCTCTGAAGAAAGAATATGATATGTGGATGAAGTACGCCGGAAGTGCTACCCAGCCGATTGAAGCCGAGTACTATCGCAACATGGCAAATAATACCGGAGCCTGGATTGATTGGGATCTTCTGAACAAAAAGAAGAAAGAGGCTGAGCCTTCTTTAGAAGAGAGGTACATGGTATGACATTTGGCGAAGCCCTGGTTAATTTAAAAAACGGTCACAGAGCCTGGAGAACAGGATGGAACGGCGCCGATCAGTTTATTTTTCTGGTGAAAGGAGAATTGATTGCCGGTGGAGGTTCAGTTTCTATTGTAGGCCAGGGATTGTGTAATCACAGACATCTGCGTAACCTTGAGAATTTTAGAGTTAAGGATTTTTTGTGTATCAAAACCTCAAAAAATGAAGTACAGGTTGGATGGCTGGCATCACAGTCGGATATGCTTGAGAATGATTGGGAAACTACGGAAAATATAGGAGAAAAGAGTTGACAAAGTTTAAAATCCAGGAAAGCGAAACAGCTCGGATTAAGGTATTTGCTGATTATGTACGTAAGCTTGGCGCCGTATATCCGCTTAATGACAAGCAAACTTTTGAACTGGAGGGAACAAAGTTAAACAATTATGCTGAAGGAAAAACGGCGCAAGGTGGTAATGGCGTCGCCCAGATTGCGATTGATGTTGAGGATGTAACTGTCGATACCAGTATATCGGCTCATTTTGTAACTTCAATCAACAGCCTGATTGTGCTTCTTAATAAAGTCAAGAAGGGTAAGGTTGTCATCAGTTACGATGACAAACAGCTGGTGGTATCTGAAGATGGTGGAAGAGGTAAGTTCAAGCTGACGCTGTTTATTACCTGTGATCAGGATGAACTGGACGAAACCAAAAATTTTATTTCAGATCAAATGGCGACGCCGGAATTTCAGAGCCCTTTAAAAGTTGATGTCAAGGCCAACTATCGCAGGTTTGCCAATCTGTCAACTATGACCAGAGTATTGACTATATCTGATGTAATTGAATCCAAAATTGATGGTTCAGCTATCAAGTTTGCCGATAATCTGATTATATTGAAGTACTCCGATGGCCAGAATACTGGAGTTCCTGAAGTATTTATTGAGGAAAAGATGCTTCAGCTTCTGAAAGATGTGGACGAAATGGTGATGTCCTCTGACAAGAAGTACATTTATTTTGAGGTGCCAAAATATGGTATCAAGATTATCTACGTACCAAAGCTGCCAAAGTGGGCGTATCCGACAGACCAGGAAGTAGAAACTATCGCCCCTGAAGCTGATACTTCCTATGTGTTTGAAGTCAACGCGGCGAAGTTTTATGATATTATTGAGAAGTTTAGGGGCGTATTCCAACAGCAGTTCTGGCGGTACGAACAGGTAAGGGTCTTTACAAAAGATGTTGCCACAACCAATGAGCTGAGGCTGCATTTTGATGATATGGCCTCAGAGATTGAGGAGTACCTGCCGGTCAAGGTTGTAAATAACGGATCTGAGGATGACTTCAACTTCCTGCTTCCATGTATCTATTTTGAGGCTATGAAGGATGATTTTGTAAAAGATGAAAATTCAGTTATTCAGATCATCTATAATGGGCTTGAAACTACCGAACCTCACGGGGCAGCAGTAATCCTGAAGAACGACAATCTTCATGTTACCATAGCAAAGCTCAACGAGTAGTCCAAACGGCCGGAGTTTCCGGCCGTGAATCTCCTTACAGAAAACCGCCGGGTAGTTGATCCGGCGGTTTTTCAATTTTGATCAACTAATTAAACCATGATCGACACGATGAAGAAGCATGGTACTACCCATTATTACCAGCGTAATAACAAAGTAAAACCCAACATTGCTTGTAATGTTACCAGTTTTACTATGTGCCTGGACATACTTGGCCAGCTGGGTATATTAAATAATATAGACGATAAAATAAGAAAGCAGAGTGACCAGCCAGAGGATTGGTTGTACTTGTATCTCTCCGAGGATCCTGCCATGATTAAGTTTCTCAGGAATTCTCACGGAACTACTGAAATTCCGGCTCCTGAATGGGCTGATTGTCTGATACAGGGAGCAAATACTCTGGCAAAATGGAAGCTGTCCTGGTTTGACAGCGTGCTTGAGAAGAATGAGATACTGGATGACTTGAAACAGGGGCTTCCGGTCAATGTCAGCACAACTCTCTATGGAGGCCACAGGATTGCAATTGTAGGGTGTAAGAATGAGGAGAAATCTGGTGACAGCTTGGAGCTACTGGTTTCGGATCCGTGGCTGAAAACAGCCGAGGGCGGGATCCGCTATATTAAATGGCCGGAATTTGTGAAAATACGGAAACCATATGGTATACGGTTCAATCACGGATAAGTGAACTACTCCTGCCCTTTAGGGTGGAATATTTCTCAGGCCGGATAACTAATTTATTATGGGAGCATATCTTAACGGTGTTGAAATTAGTCCACCACTATTAAATGGACAGACATATAATGCGTACTTAAATGGTAAACTGATCTGGGAAGAATGGGGCCTAGTAGGCAACAGCTCAAAATTTTTTGGTATTTCACCGTCTGGTGATCTATATTTATCATCTGGTTCCATGACTAATGGCATAACAAAGTACAACCCTCTTACAGATACTATAGAGAATACAAACGTAACATCCGGTATGTTTGACGTACCTTTTAGACAATCTCCAGATGGTACTTTGTACAGTGCTATGCGAGGTACACCTGGTGGAATATGGAAACTGACTCCCTCCGGAACTTGGCAAACTACAAATTTTTCTTCAGGGTACTATTTGGGTTTAGAATCGACAAGTGCAGGTTATCTTTTTGCTGGCAATTCAAATACCAGTAGTACTTCAGGAATAGCACGACTAAAAACTGATGGTAACTGGGAGATATGCTCAAGTACAAATTCAGAACGTTTTTTGAGTCTTGGTTTAGATTCTCAAACTGATACTGTATACGGATTTAGTAGTAGTCCTTTTACAAAAATTTACTACTGTACATCTGCAAATCAAGCTACCGGGACATTCCAGACTATAAGTATTACTGGTAATGGAATAATTTATGGGTTAGGTAATACTATTGATGGAAAATATTGGATAAATAATAGTGGTAATTTATGGTATGTTACCAACAACTCAACACTGAATCCGGTCACTTCTGGAGTAACTACTACTTTAAGAAGCATTGTTACTATTATGCCACTGATGACCTCTTATGGTTTGTCTGATGATGGGTATATTTGCGAGTACGATCCTTACACATCTACATTTGTAAATTCTATACAAGCAGCTACAACGAGAGTTTGGGATATTTATTATATAGGAGATAATAATATTTATGTCTCTACACAATCCGGTTTAAGAATGTGGAGTGTATCTAGCAATACAATATATAATGTATATCGGGGAGGAAATGCAATAAATACTCAAACACGATACTTTTGTGAGATAGGTGGAATGTTATTTTGTTCCGGAATAGGCCAAACTTATAGAAATTTGTGCAGAGCTTATCGACCATAGAACTCAGATTCAAGCTTCTTGCAATAGGATAAAGTACTGGCTTTTTACTATTATCATCCCATAGTGGTCATCTCTGACTTTTATATTGATACATTTTGAATCCGGCAGATCCTGATCCAGAAGGAATATATTGTACTTTCCAATCTCGAACACAAAATCAAACCACTTCTTATAGACGCTCTGATAGGTTTCAACCTCTTCTTCCGTAAACTGTTCCTGGTTTTTTGCTTTCAGGAAGAAAAACTCAATCAAATTTTGATTGAATATACCAGGATAGTTGGTCATTATCACGGAGAAATCCAGTTCCTGGGGTTTGTTGAGATCACGACCAATAACTGAAAAATCTCCGTTGGAGGCTGCTTGAGCATCCTGTAATGACAGTCCAACTTCCTGCAAAATTTCAACCGGGTTGGTCTGATCCATTACTTTAGTAATTCGATCTATATCCAGTTTGCTGTAGTCAATCATATTTTTCCTTAGATTCAAACCCTCCGTATCTCAAAAATTCAGATACAATATGCCTGTGGCAAAATTCTCCTATAGGATTGAGCTCGGTTATTTTGAAATTCGGATTATTGGGAGACTTCTCAAAGCACATCAGCGTACAGTCCTCTCCATTGGTTATATCAGCCAGCTTTTGATATACTTCCTCAGGAGAGAGATAACCTAGCACCTCGTCCACATAACCCTGGATATAGTGTTGAACCTCGGCTGTTTTGGAAGCCACCATTCTTTTCCAGTTCAAGAGGTGATTCCGCGATGGAGCCAACCACATTGCCGACGCTCCGGTGAACCATTTCGGAGGCCACCGAGATATATTGATCGGGTGGGGGTAGGTTATATCTCTGTTATTGAAGTACCCTGTCCAGACAATCATTCTTCCGATTTTCCAACAAGCACATGACCTGGAGGCAGGTTTTTTACTTTTTTCTGGACAAACCAGCCTCTATCCAGCCAGACATTGATCTGATCTAACATTGCGTAGCACAGGTCAAATTCTGAATCTTTCGCGTAGGGAATTTCATTTTCTTCTTCCATAATGAGTTATATTAACTTGCGGGTGAAAACCCCATTTTTCACCGTATAAATAGCACAATCATCTACAGTTTCTTCAATCAGATTAAGTGTTTCCTCACGGTGGCTTATTAGCAATATATTTTTAAATCCGCCATTGTCGATCAGAGATTTAATAATAATCTCTGAGGACTCATTATCGGCAGCGGCATCAATTTCATCCAGCACAATTATTGACAAACCGTACATTTTTGATAAAGCCACTTTAAACGAAACAGACAGTACGGATTTTTCCATTCCGGAGCTCATTTTGGCATCGATCCATTTATTGGTTGTTTTCTCCGGCAAATTATTGTTTTTTGTATAGTAGAATGATACACCTTTTCGGTCATTTTGCAGCAGCACCGAATAATCCGGAAAGATGTTTTTGATGAAATCATTCATCTCATTTTGTATCAACAAACCGGATTGTACAATCATGTAGTTTGGCAGATGCTTTGTAAATATGTCCAGAGCCGGAGCTTTCCATTCCAGTTCTTTTTGTGCCTCTTCCAAAGATTTTTGTGATATTTCAAGGTTGTGTTCTGCGGAAGCAATCTTTGTTCCCAGTTGGAAATTTCTGTCCTTTACTTTTTGAATGTTTTCATTCTTGTTTTTAAATCCTTCGATTTCTTGAACTAGCTGCTTGATTTGACCTGTTGGAGGTTCAGCAGCTGACATTACCTTCAATGAATCCTCACAATTTTTTATATGATTCCTGGTTTCTTTAATTGCTGATGATAAAACATCTCGCTGCTTTTTTGTTTCAACTATCAGATTCCCAGCAATAATTTTCCGTTCCAGTTCATAAGCTTCATTGTTTTCGATTAACCTATTTAGATCTAATAATTTTTTTATTTCGTGGTCAATCCCTACTTTTTTAATTTCCAGTTCATGTATTTCTTTAAGCAAATCATTCTGTTCCATTTCAAATTCAGAAAGCTGCTTCTTTAGTGTTTTTATCTGATCTGTTGTTTCCTGTATTTTCTCCATTATATCCAGATTATCTCCAAAGTGTTCCTGTAATAAGCCTTCTCCAAAATCTTTGGTATCCTGGCCGCAATGAGGGCATTTACCTTCCTTGATAAGATTTTTGATTCTGTTAAGTTCGTCAAGAGTTCTGTTGGCCTCAATCTGTTTTTCTTTGTTGAGCTTTATGTCTTCGGCAAGTTTGTTCAATCTTTCTTTATAGCTAATAGATTCATCAACTTCATACTCAAGTTTAACCTTTCTTAATTCATCAATCTTTTCCTCGTTACGAATTGTTTCATCATCAAGTTTGGCCACATCTTTTTTATTATTGTTCAGCTTTTCAATCTGCTGGTCGATGTTTTCCATCTCTCTGTTTTGGGTATTCAAATAATTGTTGTACTCGGCCATTTTTTTCATAATCAGAATTCTGGTATTATTCTGGTTAGCAATCTGCTCGGCTTCTTTCTCCAGCTGTTTTAGTTGGGTTTCCTTTTCGGTAATAATAGATTCATCTATAGGTTGTTCAGGTTGTTCAATATGTGATTTAAAATTTGATACATTATTAGTCAGCAGGTCAATCTGTTTTTGAGCGTTGGAAGTAATTGTTTTCAGTTGGTCTATATCATTATTGACCGTTTCAATCTGATCCGTGAAATCAAAATTCAACAGTTTTTTAAGATACTCGGCTCTATTTACAGGGCTGAGCTGGGATAAATCCTCCTCATTTTGGAGCATGAACATTAAATCAGCATAGTAATCGAATTCCTGCTTTTTAAGAAACTCCGCCGCTTCAGTATTTTTATAAGTTTTTCCATCATAGGTTATTGTCCGATTATTCAGCTTGGCAATGGATAAATCTACAACCATCGGCTTGTCGTACAAAGCAGCCTCAAGAATAATATGAAATGAATCCTGCCCCTGGCGGATATAATCGGACATTTTGCCGGATCGCTTTTTATCAGATATACATAGAGAAATGGCATCAACTACGGCGCTCTTGCCCTGGCCGTTGGATCCCTGGAGAATTGTAACAAAATGACTTAAATCCAGTTCCGTTTTTTTAATGTTACAAAAATTTTCAATCGAAATTTTTTTAAGTTCTATCATTAGAATTGAAACCTGTCAGGATTAACTACAGGATCCTGGTTTACTATATTCAGATTTTTTATATCTGATATAATAGCTAGATTAAGAGACATAAATACCTCAGCCACGGATGCCGAGTAAACAACAGCATTTCTGATAACACTATAAGGATCAACTATTCCTTCCTCTATCAGATCCTCAATTTCACCGGTCACGGCATTGAAACCATAGTTGGCAATTTTATTTTTCAGTATATCAGGAATAATGATTTCCGGATCCTCACCGGCTGACTTTATCAGCATTTGAGCCGGCCTTCTGACAGCGTGTAAGAATGATGTTGCTGCGTTTCTTTTCTGAAGAGTATCAAGTGCCGGAGGTACAATCTTATGAAGACCATTTGTGATACCATAGCTTATTCGCAATAATGTAGTCCCACCACCGGCAACAATACCTCCTTTGATGGCTGATCTGACGGCATTGACCGCATCCTCGTACCTGTCGTGCTTCTCTCCGAGCTCTATATCATTCAGCGAACCAATTCTGATTGTGGCAATACCGCCGCTGATCCTGGCAATCCGTTCTTTCAGAGAGTCCATCTCGGCCTTTGACAATCCCTCATCAGCATCATCCAGTTCGGATCTTTGCTTTAACTGGTTGATATGATTATTAAATTCTTCTTTATCATATTTTGGGTCTGTAATGATTGTTTTATTGCGGGTTATTTTGATTGTTCCACAGGTTCCACAATGATTATCCGGAAAAAACTCTTCCAGATCTATATTGTCAAAAATATATTTAGACCCAGTTACTACAGACAGGTCTTTACCCCAGTTGAATATATCCTGCTTGGACAGTCCAGGAATAAGAACCATAGCGCCCTGTATTCTTTTATCGCGTAAGAGCTCAGAGAAACCGGCCACCACCTCTTCCGTAAATGATGGAGAAAATACTACAACTGACCTGTTTTCTTTCTCTATAACCTGGAAGATTGTGGCTATATCTTTATACTCCTCAAAAGGTTTGGAGCTGATAATAATATAAGGATTTTCCAGTTCACAACTGTCGTGATTGGTATTTACGGAAGCACCCGACGCAAAGCCTTTATCAAATTCCAGTCCGGATGTCAGCACAACTTTAGTTTTTCCTTCTCTGGACAAAGAATCAGCTATAGTTACTATCCCTTGGTCTCCTATATTTGAAAAAGCTTCCACAATATAAGATGCTATCTCTTCATCGCCGTTGGCCGAAACCGTTGCTATGGCTTTTATATCTTTCTCAGTAATTGTGTCAATCTTATATTTTGGAAGTTCATTTAGCAGCCAGTTTTTTGCTACTATAAAACCTTTCCGTAACTGGTTGACATCCGCATTGGCGTCAAGAAGCTTGGACAATTCCTTACAAAATTCATATGTCAATATAGTAGTCAGAGAACTTCCATCACCGGATATGGCATTGGATTTTTCAGCAGCTTCTCTAATCAGCTGGGCGCCCATATTCTCTATTTCGTCAGAAAAAGAAATCTGCTTGGCTACGGAAATTCCGTCTTTAGTTATTCGTGATGAAGCTCCGTGAGCATAGACAACAGTACGCCCAAAATGGCCATAAGTTTGTGAAACAGCTCCGGCCAGTTTTCCCATTCCGCTTAGTATCTTGTGCCTGGCATCCTGGCCATTAATTATCAGTTTTCCCATTGTCCTATATTAACTATCTTGATATATGGAAGAACAGTTTCCTATTAACAACCTGAATGACATTAAGCTAAACCAAAAAGAATGGAAGTTTTTCAGCAAACTGAATGAAAAACTGTTACGATGGGCAGAACACAGCTATAATTATACCGATTATGCCAAGGATTTCTGCGTAGAATTTCTTAAAAAACACATCAAGCACGAATTCAAACAATGCGACACAAAAGAGACATACATTATAGAACTGGAGCAGTATCTGGTTGAATTTAACTTTGGAAAGAAGTCAGTATTCTGTATTATGTCAATCCGGGAAAGTGATCATCTGCTGCCAAATTTAATCCCCGGAGATGTTGTTAATATAAGATGATACAAAATGCTGTACAACTATATCATCATTGATTCTTCCAACCTGTTCTTCAGGGTAAAAAAAGATTCATCTGGAAAAATCATTATTAAAAGAATGATTCATTCAATCAATGAAGCCTTGGATCATTTGACCCCTGACGGAATTATATACATATTGTTTGATATGTTTTCCTACTCTGATCTGGGGGTATCCAAAGCTTTCAAGTACCAGAATGAACGACAGAAAATACTGCCTGACTATAAACAGAACAGGGAACGGCCGCCTTTGTTTCTGGACACTATATCATTATTTAAAAAATACTACACCTGGAGAGGTGATCAAATACAGCTTGTATACTCGGAAGAGTACGAAGCTGATGATTTTGTCCATCCTCTATTATCAAAATTAACCAATCTGGCCCAACCAAAAAAAGAGATGCGGATAGCTTTACTAAGCACAGATGAGGACTGGGCGGGGTTTATCTGTGATAAAGGGTATATAAGAATAGATCTGATAAATGACTATTGGGACAACCCTATGAAAGTACAGGATTTTTTGAATAAGTTCAAGTTCAAGCCTACATACGCGGCCAATATACTATATAAATCTTTATTTGGAGATAAGTCAGATGGAATACAAGGGGCTTTATTTGTCAAGCGATCCAGATTTAATGTTCCTATCAAAAAGTACATCCTTGACTATTTGATAGAAATTGGAGAAGATGGAACAGAGACTGACGCGATTGTAAACAAGATAAAGACATATATTGTAGATTATAAAAAAACAGATCGCGATAAATTTGATATATGGTTTGAAGTATTTAAATCTCTGGATATAAAATGCGATATAATCAGTTATCTGCTTAAAAATATAAGTTGTATCAGGTCCCAACTGGAAAATAAGAATATATCAGAATATATACACCGCAACGATGAAAAACAGGCAACCAACGCAATCCTGGAAGCTTCAATTTTCCAGGATTGCGTAGCACAGTTTGGAAAAGTTTAAAGAAGGTAGTTGCCTTTGGCTACTTTGTAGCAGAGGGTCTTATATTCTTCTATCCGGCGCTTGGCTTCTTTTGCGACATCTGAATTTTCATACCCATGCTGTTCCTCCCATTTGTACAATTCTTGAGCGTCTTCAGCAAGGAATTTCAGAGCTGCCATTTTGTTGGCCATTTTGAGTTCGACAATAATGTCTTTCAGAAATTCTACTTCCATGGTTGTCCTCCACTAAAAATTATGGCCAGATACAATCTGGCCACTTTTCGTTCAATTATATATAGCGAGCTCAACTTCTTCAGATTGGCGATAGATCTCAAATTTGGTGTTTAGACCAACCACAACTGCATAGCTGGTGTATTTTTCACCAGTTTTGAAGTGAGCCTTATTGTACAATTCAGCTGCCTCTTCAGCTTTTTCGGCATCGGCAAAAACTTGCAGTTCCTGGTTCAGAAGTTCAAAGTTTTTCCAGTAGGTTATCACAAGTACTTTCATCTGTTTCTCTCCTTACATATAATATGTAAGAAAGTCTACTGAAAAGTTCAATGAGGCATCCTCATAGATCCTATATTAGGCATACCAGATGGCATCGAAATTCCTGATGATCCAGCCATTGACTTGGCCATACTCATCATTCCGCTCATAGAAGTTGGAACATTAGGCATACCTGTAGATTGTTCCTGCTCTTTCTGGTTTTTATTATCTTCCTCAATAATTTTCTTTGTCTGATTCCACATAGCAATAGCCATGTGAGCCGGGAGTTTTAAAAATTCTCCCCACGGCATACACCCGGATATATATTTATTCAAAAGTAAGAACAACTTTATCAGGTCTTGTGTCGTGATAAGCTTTGATAATAGAATCGAGTTGAAAGTTGTATTTCCGTGTAACGACTTTTCCTATGATGGGGTCGCGTACGGTTATTTCCTCCTTTATCCCAAATTTCAGCTCTTTGAAGTAATCATCCACCTGCTTGAATGTAGCGTGGTCCATCCTAGGATCAGCCGCTAATTTCAATCTTTCATCCAGGTTGGTATTACTTACATCCTGTCCACAAAATTCTACCAGATGAAGAGCTTTGGATGCCGTGATGGCAAACAATGATTTTTCAACGCTATACTCTTTGTATTTATCAAGCTCTGTCTGGGGAACTTGGGGGATAGACCTGAGATTGACATTCTCGCCCCGATACCATTTGTCTTCAGCTTCCTTTTTGAATTTAAGTGTCTGCTCAATGGAAGCAAACCTTCTATCCATTTCAGCGTATCTTCTCTCAATATAATTCTTGAGAATAAGAACATCACCAAACCGGGGTAGTGAAAATACGCAGCTGAAATCATCTTTCTGTATTCTAACTTTACCTTTGAATGTTTCAGGCGTAATTGACCAGTACTGTAAATCTTTAGTTAGGTCAATGTCGAAGACAGGTTTCCATTTTTCCGTCTGGAGAGCTCTAATTCTTTCTTTATATTCTTCCGAATCTCTTCCTCCGAACTGATCAGCCAGCCAGTCGTCATCTTCTTCCGTCAGCGTCCAGGGCTGATTGGCGAATACTTTTGTATAAAAAGCTTCGTATATCCATAACAGGAGCTCAACAACTTCTTTCTCGTGAAAATACTCGACGCGGACATCCTGCTCAAAAATAACTGATTGTAGCATTTTCATCAAGCGTATAATACGATCATTGTCATCTGCCAATCCTAAATTCATTAAATCTTCAGTTGAGAAGTTGCGTATATGTATCAATGGAGGGCATCCTATCAATCCTAAAGTAGAAGGCTTAAATTCAATATATCCTGGAGGGGCTCCTATGCTGTCTAAGGTCTGCGGTATTGGCTCTTCCCCTTTTTTCCTTTTTGATAAATTGGGGTTATATAATTCTTGTTGGTCACTCATATCTAATATAGTTGAATTCGACTTTCTTGAGGATTTTTTGAACTAAATAAGAAGGAAACAATGATAATGGAATTTGATGAGGAAGATTTTTTGGATTTTCTCCGTGATAGAGAAGAAGGTGGAAAAAATAACAGGTTCTGCCAGGCAAATGATAATTGATTATCTTCACGATAATGACGCCGCAGGGTGGAAATCAGATTCTCTGTTAGATTATGAGGATCCGGATTATCAAAATATGGGTGATGATGAGATTGAAGAAGCAGAAAATTTCATAGAAGATGAACTGGAAGAATTTAAGGACGAGTTGGAAACTGACCTAAAATCAAAATGGGAACTTACCGACGCTGAAATTGATGATATGATTGAGGAGGCTTTTGCCGAGTATAGTAGTGAAGAGCAAAATGAAGATCAACTAGAGCATCTGGAAGATGAATTCGATGTCTCAGGTGAGGATATAGATGTTTTGCATGAGGGTTTGCTTAAATTTAGGCATAAATATGAGTGGGAATGGAAAGATCTTCTGACTCAAGCAGCTCAAGATAGAAAAGATCAAGGAATGGGTCAACTCACTTGTACTGAAATTTTAATTTCCAGCTTCGATTATGATGTTCCAAAGAGTTTCATTAAGAGTATAGTCAAACAGGTGTACAATCAATAAAGGAAAAACCAAAATTCAAAGCAGATATGATTTTATGTTGGAATCCAAAATTCTGGATCCTGAGGATGACCAACCTTATCCAGATATATCTTCTCTTCATTATGTCGGTGGGCAGTTGACACAAATACCAACTGAGCATACCATCACGGCAAATGACATGAAAAAATACTGGAAGATGATGTACGATTTGTACACAATATGTTACTATGATGACCTTCTAATGAATATAAATGGAATACCTTATGAAGGAATGTTACAACCAGGGTCCAAAATACTAAAAATAGCTCAATCGGATCTGGAGGGCTGGATCACTAATAAATCTCCCGAAAGCGTAACTGATTGAACTATATATAGATGGCAGTAGGAACAGTAGGATTTTCACGGCTTCGCAACAATGCTTCAGGAACAAATGCCAGTTATGGATTAACATCAGGAGCAACAGGGCCGTACGCAAACCAGACAGTAAAAGGGGCTCCGTACGGAGCCTATAATCTATATATCAATGATACTACTACTGTTGCTACATTTCCGGAGTATGTAGGTCACGAAAATCCAGCCTGGCATTTTCTTGGTGATTCAGCGACACTAGGATCCCAGCAAAACCTTCATGTTTATCAGTATATAAATAAATTCAAGACAATGGACCTCTGTTTCTGGGGGCTGGGCGGATCCCAGGCTTCCTCTGTCGGGGGTATATCCAGACCGGCCAAAAATCTTCCTGTTGCCGGTGATAAAGCTTGGGGGCAATGGCGTGACCCTAATGTGAATCTTGCTCATATAGCCGTAGCCCCACAGGTTTTATTGTTTCCTAAGAATTTTCAGTTTTCTTTCAGTTATGAAAATAAATTCGGTAATGCCTGGTCAAAATTGAGCGAGTCTGGTGGTCTTAAAAAGCTGAGTGATGCTCTGGAAACGGCAAGAATACTGGCGGGTGATACCAATTTACCTACTGGTGGAAAGATGCGATCCAGATACGAGCAGGTTCCAATGTGGGAGGGTTGCTCACCAATAAAGTTTGATGGGTCATTACAGTTTGAATTTGGTTTTGGTAATTTTGGACTTTTTTCAGGTGAGCATGAAGTTGTCAGACCGATACTGGCGTTGGCATCCATGTGGGCTCCTCAAAGCTCTGGGTCTTATATGTGGGGTATTGCTCCTACAGGGCCTACTTATCTGGTAGAACTAATAAAACAGGCTCCAGACATGGCTCAGCAAATCCTGTCAGCAACAGTTGATGCCGCAAAAAATATGGCATCTGCTGTCGCAAGTGGCAGTGGCGTCCAGGGAGCGGCGCAGGCTCTTGTTTCAGGTGCGACAACAATAGAAGAAACACTGCATAACAATGTCAACGCCGCGTTGATGAGAGGCGCGGCCAGAATTAAAACCGTATATTTCCGCATCGGCAGAATGATCTTCGGCCCTCTGCTGGTAAAAGGAGCCAAGTTTTCTTTTGATTTTACGCAGACAGACGAGTACGGATTTCCTTACAAAGGCGAGATAGAGCTGACAGGATGCGAGCAAATCTTTACGGCCACGCCAGATATGTTTGTTGGTATCTTTGATGGAATAACAGCGGGAGCCCCGGCTGATGATAATGCTGCCGCTTCACAATTACCATCACCTGAGTCTCAGGGAAGATCACCGGCTCCTTAGAAAACCAGCCCGAGAAACATTCCACCTTTCAACAACTAATTAAATAAGGCGAATCTATAGCGCGTCTTTAAACACGATTAGAATTAATATATTCACAATTTGTACCAAAAAGCTATTACTCAAAAATATAAGGAGAACATTTTGACTTACAGAACATGGATGACAGAAGCTGTCAAAAAAATTCGTCAGCGTGGCGGACGAATTACCGAGAATACACTTTCACAACTGAAAGAGACGTATTTTAAAAAGCTTTGCGAGAGTATGATCCCCCGCTATAAGCGATGGAAACGAACCAACACTCTAACAAAAAAGGATTTGTTGGTAATTCGCGAAAGCGCTAAAAAGCTGTTTACTGATCAATTAAAATTGGATTCCAGGAAATTGCAAGAGAGAAAAAGTGTCAACAATCTTTCCAATGCTATCAAAAACTATAAAAACGCGATAGCCCTTAAAGAGAACATTCACCCCTCAAAAGTAAGAATTTCTTACAAAGAACTTAAATTCCTTTCAGAACAGGTAAAAGAAGCGAACAGGAGAGGACTGAGACTAAGAGAAGCCGATATGGGTATGGATCCCTCAATGGGTGGGGCACCTGCCGATCCCAATGCTGCCGGTGGTATGCCGGGTGCTATGCCTACAGGAGCTCCTGTTGATCCCTCTATTGTAGCTCAAGTTCAGGATGCCAAAAACAGTATTGATGCTCTTGCCGCTGCCGTAGGTGTTCAATCAACCGATGTAAATGCCGACCCCAATGCCGGAATTCCTGCCGTTGATGGCATGCAGCAGCCGGGTCTGGATCCCAATGCCGCAGCTGGTGCTCCTATGATGGAAGCCAGACGCAGACCAAAAGGTGATAAATATGATGCTATCCGCGAAAGAATTGAAGCCCGCAAGAAGCTTATTGAAAACGGGGCTCAGGAAGGAGCTAAAAAAGACCTTCAGAGAATCGGTATTGCTGGTGGTGTTCTCTCAAGCGGCCAGGAAAATAAAGGTGCTGAATCCAATGCTGAGCAGGTAGTTGTTCCAGCAGCCGGCAGCCTGGCAAATGGATATAGTTCCGGAGCTGCTTCCGGAGAAACAAAGCCTTCCAAAACATGGCCTACCAAAGCTACAAAAACTTCTGATACAGGTGGAGCCCTTCAAGGATCCGGAGCTTCCCAGAAGAAAGTAAAAGAAGCTGAAGAGTGTAAAGACGAGAAGAAAGAGGAAGATAAACTGGAAGAGAGCACAAAATCTGTTACCAATGAGTATGTAACAAGAGCTCTCCAGCCGAAGCTTGATTTTTCCGCGTTGAAAGAATCCCTGGCCAATGGCCTTTTAGGATAATACAAGAATTTAAAAAAGAAAAAACCCTGCCGAATCGGCAGGGTTTTGTTTTGCAGGATTGAGCTCATCATCCCCAAACATTATTAGGAAAGTGCTTCTTGGGCACACCTCTCGGTTGGGTGTTGTTGTTTATTTTATCCAAAAATTCTTGAGCACTCATCCCCAGTGGCCTTTTTGCCCAAGCAGGAATCCTGAACTGGTCTTCTGGTAATGCAGGTTTATCTACATCATTGGGTTTTAGAAATATATCATCAAAATTTTCGTACATTACATCGTTCTCCTATGGATTCTGCCGGGTGAATACAAATTCTTTGGTCGGATCATCGTGGTTGACCGCCTTGAACTCATCAGTATCTTTATCATATATCAGATCGTACCTGTCTGTTCCAAATTCCACAAAATAAGCATCATCGGCTGGAATATATTTTATATCAAACTTCAGAACCTCATCAATAGTAGTTCCATTGTAATAGTGTACTCTTAGTACCTGAGCATATCTACCGGCGTCAATGGTTGTTCCACTTTGTGTTACGCACTGCCAGGTTCCATTATAAGGCTGATCATAACTGATTGGGCCTTGTTTCCAGGGGCTGTTTTCAAGCCATTCTGGAGGATAACCAAGAGTATAAGCTTCCTGATTCTCAAACTTGAAGCCCTGGTTGTATTTTACTATAAGACTAAAATACAGCTCTTTCCAGTTGTTGTAGCATCTTTCAGCATTGGCTTTTATTTTCTGATCTATTTTATTTGTTACGCGTGCATCTACTATAACATTACATAACTCGGATGATAGTTCATTGATCATTTTCTCGGACAGGTTTTCGTCCTCAATCTGCCGGGCAATAATTTCCGGTTTCATCACGCTGTATTTTTTGTAACATTCCTCAGCTACGCGGTTGTATACCCACCACGCTTTTTCCATGTCGAATTTAGAGGTGTCGGCTTTTATATATCTTCCACCAGTTTCAGCAACATTCAATGGAACAAAACAGGTTTCTCCGGGTACATTCAGACCCATCCAGCAAATACCTTTCAACCCCATAGCGGCATCCGGATCGGGAGCATTAATAAATGAGTAACCTGTGTAATAATGCGAAATTGGCCTCTCCCAGGCTCCTTCCACCGGTGCTGTCCCAACATCACCTGAAGAATCGTACCCGTGTGTATTGTAACGGTTTGGATTTCCCCAGGGATCGGATAAAGGTTTTGTCAGATCAAACTTTGTTCCTTCATAGTGGTCTCTGTAAATATCAAATATGTCCTTCAAGGATAAAAGCTTATCAGGTTTAATGGAATAAGGGTATGGATCATTTCCTTCAGAAAAAGTACCATCAGGATTTTCTTTCACCGCGTCTGGATCCAGCTGAAGAGATGGGGCACATTTATCAAAAGCCCTCCATATTCGGCGCCTGGAATATTCTGGATGGTTGTACTCGCCTTTTGAACAAGTTGATTCCCAGTTCAAAGGAACATTTCCAAAATCCTTGAAAATCTGCTTGCCAATAATATACTTGTATTTTCCTTCGTTGTACTCATAAAACTTGGTTTTTAGACCATCAGGTTTAATGTCCTGAATTCTACTCTCATTGGCAGCCCAGCATATTTCGTCATCGGGGATCCTTACGGCTGCCCAGTAACCGCCAATTCCGGTTTTGCTAGGGAACATTTCAAACATCCAGGCTTTCTTACCATCAGCTATAGGGAGGGTCTCGCCGGTTCCATAATAACCATATACATCAATAAGTTCGCCCATTACCAAAATGGCTTCTCTGGCTGTCTGACATCGTTCCAGAGCTACTCGTGATAGTTCAGAAGAGTAAAATAATCTTTTAATTTTACCTCCGGCGTCTGACTCATCGCTGGGTCCGCACTGAAAGTAGGTTCCATTGGTACATTCTCCGAAAGAGAGACCCCACTCGTTTATTATACCATAACTGCCATCAAGATAGGCGTATGTATGAGGAACCTGTGGTATACATCCGATCGGAATACTTTTTGGAAATTTCCCATTGTAGTAAGCAGGAGATCTCTCCCAAGGATCCAGATTTAATCTTGGATAGGCATAACAGTTATAGTTGGGGAAAGCGCCTATGGCTACTTCAGACAAGTAAACATCTCGATACCCCCAGTGAGCTTCAGTTAATTTATATATAAATTTATTACCTTTTCTGATAGTTTCATACTCATTGTATGGATAGTCTTTTGCTGGTACGTACACTATAGACTGATCAGACAATTCGTTATCGTCTGAATGAAATGTTAAGCTTCTCCCCAGAGTAGTTGCATCTTTTCCGCAACAGCCTGTAGTACAAGCGTGATGATATGGTAAATTGATCATATTTATATAGTTTCTCAAATTGTATTATTATTGAGCTTGTTGTACCAGATAGACGCAATTGTAGAAATTGCGCCCAGAGCTATCATCAGTGTCTGTTCTACGCCCTCCATAACAGGAATTACTTTGGTGGCGCCACATACTCCAAGGATGGCAATTATAGCTGGAAAAGCAATAGTGACAGTATCGGTCAGCTTCAGAAAAAATGAATTCATTATACACTCCTTTTATGCATTTAGTTGTCGAAATAGTCTCCAATGAATTCCATCAGCTTATTGAAAGTTTCACCTCCTATAAGTCTATAATCTTTGAAAATGTTGAGATTGGAATGGCTCATTTTAAGTTTCTGAGGATTAGATTTTAAAGTAGACAGAATTTGCTCAAGATTGATTTCATCTACACTATTTTTTTGTGCAATATCGTGTGCTATAGAATAAGCAAAAGCCCACATCTCCGGTTCCTGTTTGAGATAATCTTCATAGTTTTCAGAACTAGGCTCGATGTCATTTCCACAGTCTCTATCCTGTTTGTGAATGTTTTCGTGAACCAGAAAGACTAAAGCCATATTAAGAATCAGTTCCTTGTTTTTGTGGTCTATTAAAGAGTCTACTCCTAAATTATTAAAATAGAGCCTGTACATTCCACTATTACCATCATATCCTGCCTGATATATTAAGTGTTCTTTTCCTTCTGAACCAGGCGGGTCAGTTTTAGTGCTTAAAATTTCCACATTATATTTTAAAAATATATCAAATATATCATCTTCTTCAGCCTGATAGGCTTCGTTGATCATTTTTGTTATCCAATCAAAATCTTTCCTGTATTTTGATTCCTGCAAAAGAATGAGCTGCAGCTTAAAGTTGAGTACTTTGAATTCTTTAAGCTTGCTGGTTTTGTGAACTTAACCCCACCCTAAAGGGTGGGATCTTCCTACTTCGCTCACCGAGTTTAGATCATCCGACAATGCCGAATTCACCAGGGACTCAATGTCCATAGGCGTTAATTTGGTGCGTCCCGCACCTATTTTTCTTGATCGCTTTCATTCCCCACCTTAAAAGGTGGGAACTTTCTCGCGGTCTATTGTAATAAGACATTTGGATCCTTAAACTGTTTCAATAGAGTATATAATTCTGCGCTTATATTTAAACTGACGGCCGAATCTATTTGTTCTTTGGAAAGACTTTCCAGTTCTGTTCTCAAACTGTCATTATATTTTAGTTCTTGAAGATATATTTTTTCGCGGAGGCTCATTCTTAAATAGTTTGCAAAAAGAACGCCTGGTTTTACCCAGGCGTTCTTCAACCTAATTCGTTAGAATTTGATTATTTCAGGTTGTTGGCATCCTTCATATTCAGAAGGCGAATAATCGCCATGTACCTGCGATTGAGCACTGCCCACATTGATCATAGACTATATCTTCTTATTTAATATAAGCACCGAACTTAGTCGTTGAACCATTTTGGTTGCTGATTATATCTATTCCAGCAATTCCCGGTGTTTCTGGAGACTGGGCAAAATTCATCTCCGTATGTTGCGAGCTTTTCAGACTATATCTTACCATTTATAATGGAACTATTATTTAGTCGTTGAGCCTTATTGGTTGCTGATAATTTAGCATCCCAGCAATTTAATAGTTTTTCTGGCCTCGCATTTGACCAGCTTCTTTGTAGACTTAATTAGACTATATCTTATTACAACCGCGCATAGTCGTTGAAGTGCTTTTTAAGCAACCTGCTGATTAGTGTCAACCTTCCAGCAATTCACGGTTTTTAAGAACCTCTACATTGTGTTTGTTAAGTTCTTTCTCTGGATACAATTATTGGACTATATCATCGCCAAAACAGCGTTAAATATTTTAGTCTCTGAACTGTCTTTTAGACAAGCTGCTGATTCTTATTGATTCCAGCAATTTTATTTAATTTCTCTGGTACTATCCATTTATACCAGTTGAGAAGAAAGGTACGAGTGTACCGACATTTATTATTTAATATTACTATTAAGATTAGACTATACTATGTTAAGAGTGTCTAGTCGTTGAGCATCTATTCTAGTTTTTCAAGATCACGAAGAGTATTAATATAATTATGACCACCTGCTTTTTTATATTTTTTCCAGGCGTCTATTCGTGATCGCTTGTCATTTTTTTCATCTTGAAAGGCAGCCATAAGTACTTCAAGTTTATATTTATGCGCGTCGTATACAAGCTTAATTACAAACGAGCCAATACTGACAGCTGCCGATATTGATGCTATAATTATCGCGATATAATTTTCCATACTTTTTACCTCCTTTTAAAAATTAACTAGAACATTTTTGTTGCTGATTAAGCTATAAATAGCTCGTCCCAGCAATTTACTCTTTTTTAATAGCCCCCATTTCTTCTTGAGGCTATCGCCACATCATTCTCCACCATATCTTGTTCAATAAAGTTCGTTAATCTTTACCCGCTTTATTCAAGCTGCTATATGTTACCATATAGATCAGACTATATCATTCCAATTTTTATTATTGGATCAAATTTTCTAGTCGTTGAACGATTTTTTCGCTGCTGATTGTCCTATTACAATGGCCTTCCAGCAATTTAATTTAATTTTTGACGCCATAGATTTTAGCGTCATTCTTCCAACATTATTTTATTAATGGACTATACTTTGAATTTAATCATAAACCTCTAGTCTCTGAACCTTTTTTGGTTGCTGATTGTTTAATTTTCCAGCAATTTGTTTATTTTAGTGACCGCTGGATTTTAACGGTCAAAATCTCATTTGTCGGGATTATCATTAAGACTATATTTTATTGTTTCCAATTATACCCTTTAGTCGTTGAGCAATTTTATTGTTTCTGATTATCCAAAAAGGATTTTCCAGAAATTTGGTATATTATCTGCCATAATCTTTAGCAGAGGGCACCTTGAAAAGAGGCCAATTTTATTATTCTTTATATTACTATAAAGTTTAGACTATATCATCGCATTTGAAGCGACAGATTTTTAGTCGTTGAGCATACTGTTAAACCAATCTTAGCACCAGGCTTAAGATTGAGAAAACGCCGGCGAGGATAATTATTACTTGCAGCATTTTCTTAAATTAACAATTTTGTTGCTGATTTTCCTGATTACAGGATCCTTCCAGCAATTTATCTGTTTACTCGGCACTATTCTTTTATGCCGTCGAGCTCGCCAAACTGGTGTGAGCCGGTCTGGTTCTGTTTCATATTTTAGACTATATCATCGCTTGTTAAGCGCCAAACCTATAGTCGTTGATCTTTGGATTAGATGCTGATTATTTCTGTTCCAGCAATTTATTTGGTTTTACAAGGGCAAACATTCGCCCTTGGGGCTGTACCCCGCGTTCTAATTTAGACTATATCATTTTAAGAAGTGTTTAGTCGTTGATCTGTTCAAAACTAGATGCTGATTTTTTTTATTTTCCAGCAATTTATCTTCTTTTAGGCTGCTCAACGCTTTTTAAGCAGCATATAGGAACAAGCGGAAGGTCCGCCCGTTTTTGTTAGCTCTATATTACTATAGAGACCAGACTATATCATTTTTCATTATTCTCTAGTCGTTGAACGATTACATTCGCTGCTGATCTTCTCAATAAGAAGTTCCAGCAATTTAATAATTTTTACCTGGTCTGTTGTTCCAAACCAGACGGCTGACGCCGCCTCTGTTGATTTCCGTTTATGTTAGCTCTATATTACTATAGAGACCAGACTATATTATCTTCATTTTTGAAGTTGTATCTTTAGTCGTTGAACAGTTTTTTGCTGCTGATTGTCTTTTCAGACTTCCCAGCAATTTATACAATTCCTCTTGTGATAGAGGGACTATTTTCATAATCATAGATGACCAATTTTGTTATTCTTCATATTTCTATGAAGTTCAGACTATATCATTTTCTATAACCTTTAGTCGTTGGGCCTGTTTAGTTGGTTGCTGATTATCTTATTCAAGACCTTCCAGCAATTTGTTATATTTTACAGAGACTATTATCTAATCTCCGATGCTTGCAATAGCGCTTACAAATGTCTGCGCATTTTAAGATTTTATCTTAGGACTATATTTTCTTTTGTATGGTCTCTAGTCTCTGAGCTTTCTATCTAAGCTGCTGATTGTAATTAATTACTTTCCAGCAATTTACCATAATAACAGCCAATGCTATTTAGCTGCGTATCCTTCTTTTGTCAGTTTTGTTATTCTGATTGTTACCAATCAGCTCAGATCATATCATCATTATTACAATCTATGATCGTTGAACTCATTTAAGTTAGCTGCTGATTGTCCTGTCTGACAGGATCACTTCCAGCAATTTATTGTATTCCTCTATAACAGAGGGGCAAATAATTTACCATTCCCCGGAGGGGTTGCGCTCGAATTTGTGTTGTACGCACAATCAACGGGTTTTACACCCAGACTATATCTTCCATTAAATAATGGCATCGGTTTTTTCACAATTACTGCTACTTTAGTCGTTGAACTGTATTAATTACAAGCTGCTGATTATTTTGATTCCAGCAATATACCGATGAGGAGCCTGTTTGACTCATAAATATAATTCGGATTATGTTTTGCGTTGGTTTTTGCTCTTTTTCGTTTAATAAAGGTCGCTACTCTTTATCCATTGGGCTTCCAGTTACCTGAAAGAACAGACTACATCATGATTATTCATCTCTACGATTACTCATCTTTGATACTTCGAGCCCGCTTGAGCCCTACGAGGACAAGCCTCTAGTCGTTGAACATTGTTTTAATAACTTCGTTCCTGGACATTGGTTTACTTCATTATCTTATTTCGGCAAAAACACAACCTTCTGTTATACCTCCTTTTTGGATAATCGAATAGGTTTTCATTGTGGTTGTAGTTGACCAAACATTACAATTATTTAGTTGCTTTAGAAAAATAGGAAAAATGTACAAGCAACTATATAAATAATGGCTCAGGAATTACGCACAAAACCCTACTATGATAGTATAATAAACTCTGGTGATCATCTCAATACAAATGTGGCCTGTAAACTAGGGTGTGAGTTCTTTCTATCTAATTTATTATTTAAAGGAGATCTCTCCAGAGTTTTGTACTCAAAAGAAGATATATGCTTCCGCCGGCGGGTTGAGATGCTTGGATCCGGCCATGTTAAAGAAGATAAATTTGATGTGCTGGGGCTGGATCTTCCATTTGCTATTTACTCACAGACAGGATCCTACGAACCTGATGACAGAGGATCAACGCAATCAGCTTCACAGATAGTTGCCGGGTATATGCACCCTGATACAGGAATTGTGCTGAGAGGGGCCGCCGTTAAAATAAAATACTCTTTTGTAGCTTTTTTCGGCAGGCGTGATGATGTAAATATAGCGTCGCAGTTGATTTATTGGGAACAACAACCAAAGTTTCCGTTATACTATATTGTCAACCATACCTTGTGCGGTTATCCGCTGGACATTCCTGTTTTTATTACTGTAGAAACCATAGATTCCAATACTGAATATGCCGAGAAAGATTGGTTAAGTAAATCCAAAATTTTTCCAATTAAAGTTGACTTGACTGTAAGATCCTATCAAACATTAATAGAATCAGCCGGTGGTGATATAGAACTTCCACTACGATTTTCCGGGTTATATGCAACCAATGCCAACCAGGGTGAAATTGTTCTAACTCAAAATTCGCTAATGGTTTGGGGTGATAGCAAATTTACACCGACAGCCAGGCCAAAATTATACACCAAGTTTATCGGGTTTGATGATAGAAACCCACTAATAAGAGATAACAACCCATTTAAATTTGAGGATTATACCGAAAAAATAAATCCGGATCAAGTAAGAATTTTTCAAGGTATGGATGTTGAGCAAGTAACGGTGGAACAATTGGCTGACTCCCAAGCCGTAACCATTCAAGCGGCCGCCATTAAAGGGTATTTTGAGGAAGACCGTGATATAGTCTTGGAAGAATTTTATCAGGTGGATGAAGGAACAACAGAACGGGAGATAATGATTCAATGGAGCTATGATGAGAGATGCGCTCAAAACTTTGGAAGTATTATTCTTTATATACCTGGAATATATAATATAGAAATAAAAGAATTCAGCAAGGATCAATTTGTGTTTGAAGGATTGTACCCAGGAAGCAAGTACGATCTTACCATCATTACAAAATCATCCAGAGGGATTGCTACAACATACAAACTGGATCTTAAAACAAAAGGAACCCCTGTTCTTGGAGGAAAGCTGTCAGATAATCTGGTTGGAAGAAGATTTACAGCTCTATAGTTTCAAACTAATTATCTATGTCCAATATATCTCTGCCGATTGATACCACAAAAAAAGAAGGCTTTTTACACGCCAACGAAGAAAATCACCAGTTACGAATGGCTTTCAAGGATGAAGTAGCCTGGTTTGAGCCGATGTCGTCCTACCGAGCTGGAAAAGCGATCCTCCGGGGCCAACCTGTATCCATAGCATTTGAAGATGAATTACCTGTAGATGCCAAAATCAGCGGTGAACCTTGTATCGTTCCAACAGACCCTCACAAGCACAACTGGTGTATAGGCGTAGCTCTTGAGCCTGGTGTTCCGGATTCAGATCCGGCAGCTGATGTAGATAACAGCAATCATGTTCATGTGCTGGCAAATGGCAAGCTTAAATTCAGCATCAATGAAACCAGATCCAGTTGTTTTGAACCTCCTACATATACAGATTCACAAGGCAGAAAACAGTTTGTATGGACATATAATGATATAGGTAAGAGCGTCTATGTCAGCAATGCTCTGGGGCATGAGGGCGAACTGACAATTAATGTGACCGATGCTTACGCAAACGGTGCCAATATAATCACGGTTGGTCACCTGGCGGATGCTCCGACAGCTATTGATGCTTCTCATCCGGATCCTCACGGTTCGGAAATAATTATTGAAGTTCAGCTTGATGGTGATAACAGAGGGCTGATTGATTCCACCGAGTTTTCTCTGCGAATAATGACGGCTCAGGAATCAGGAATTACACCAGGACCACAAAATACTGGTTCTATTGACCGGCTTATTTGTGTAAAAATAGTACAGGATTCCAATGGTGTCTACTGTGGAAAAATGATACTTGATAATGAGACATTACTTGAAAACGGGGCTCAACAATCTCCGGTAGGAGCATTTCTGGCCGAGCCAGGAATTGACTATTCAGGTAAAGATGTGGTTGTTTATAGGCTAGGTATTGTTGAGGGGCATACCAATGCCCAGTTTGGGTGGTCTCCAACTGATTTTGGAAAGGATATATTCCTCTCTAATGGCAATCTAACCACAATGGGATCTGATTCTTCTTTTGAGTATAAAGTCGGTGTTGTAATCAGCTCCAACAGGGTGCTGGTAGACTGCAGATATGCCCGCGTATTCCAGAAATTTGAAATGATTGGTAAAATAAAGCCATTGTACGATGGCGCCAATACTGATCCTGGTTACATGATTATAGACCCATCACAATCTCACAAGGTTTCTGATTACTATGACCCAACTACAAATGTAGGCTTACTGACAGTTATATTGTATCAAGACATAGCCAATTTCTTTACTTCCGGTGGAGCTCCTATTGATACTTCTACTATGAATGGTCAGAACACTATGTCAGCGTACGATTTTTTTATTCAATACCCAGGTGCTACATTCAAGTTTAAGGAAATGTTGTACGAGTTTAACAGCACACCTACAAATACGGCCAGAACACAGATAAAATACTCTACTGAAGGGTCTCCTGATAATTTGTCTTATGTATGGCCGTCTAAAGTTTTTCAGATTAGATTGACTACAGCCTCTTCCGGGCCACATACCGTTTCAGATCCTGCCATCAAACTGGATATAACTGATCTGGTAATGGCCGGAGAAACAATAGGTGGCGGATCAGCTATTGTTGATGATTACTTGGCTACCATTATACTAAAAGTACAGCAAAGCAATCCTGACATTGACCTAAGAAATGTACAATTAAGTTCAGGTTACTATACGGTAGACCTCCGTAAAAGTGTTACATATCAAGATACTTCAAATCTGGATCCTGCCGGCAATCCTACAATGGTAACTACCACCAGAGTTGATCCGTACCTGGCCGGTTTTGAGTGGACGGTTCAGAGAGAGCAGGTTACTATTACAACAGGATCACCTCCACAAATTGTAACAGTTGATAAATGGTATATGTGCGCCATTACCAACCCTGGAAACCTGGCAACGCCAAGTCCTGACCCACAATGGTATCCGGATCAATCAAACCCGATTACCTCGGATCATATTCTTGGTATCTGCTATCCTCCAGGTCACAAAATCAGTAGTCCTATTCAGGCTACGGTACTGGTGAGGAGACGCCCAACATTCTATCACGATTTATTACTGAATCAGCTATATACAGATGATTCCTGGAACGGCAATCTTTTATTCGACGGTAACAATCTCGGCGTAAATTCAAAAATCTTTTTTGAGCACGTTACCTCAATAATACAGCAGGGAAATACTACCAATCTTCCTTATATTGATACCACTTATTCAAATTCTATATCTATTGAGGACAAGGATGCTGATCCCAATGATGTAAGCTTTTCTGATCCCAACAAGTACTATAAAATTTTTGATATAGTATACGGGCCGAGAGTTGAGTACGATCAGACAACAGGTCAACCGACAAATGTTTATCCAATAAACCAGGCAGTTGAGCGTCATCAAACAATGTACCCAGACAGTACCCAACCATCAGGTGTACCTCCAATTGATATGAGGTATAATTTTGATGATACTTCAATCGAGACCAACGCTTCATTTGCCGCCAAGTTTTCTTTTCCATCAACACAATCGGCACCTATTCCTCCATCAACAGTTCCACCGGTAGTAACTCTTGGAGAGCTATATAATCAAACTACTCCTCCGACAACAGGTTTCACGGCATCTACTGTCCCCAGAAGAGCATTGAAAACACTACACGAAATTCCAACACAAATTTTCGAGTACAATGACCTGCCGGGTAAAAAAGTTATTGGAACACCTCAGAGGGCTTTCTTTGGATATAATGATATCAATACTACTGCTGAGATGGGTACTCTTGCTTCGTACAAGAGATTGCTGTGGCCGACAGTAAACCCGTCAGATACAAACCAGCTTGATGGGTTATGGTACGAGTACGAAACTGACGCTTCTAAGACAAGCCTGACTGATATGGTCGAATGGGAACTGTTACAGCAGGAAATCAATTATGTATTCAATCTGAGTGGAGCAGTAAGCGGAAGCAATCTATGGCGCAATGTCCAGCAACTACAAAGCAATATAGGGCTGTTAAACAGAGGATCCAGAGAAGCTCAGGACAGGTTGTTAAAACTTGAAAGAAGTGTTTTTGGCGGTGATGCTCCTGAACTTCCAAAGCACAGAACAAAAACTCCGGCATTGTACACTACTTTTAATGCCAATGGGCTGAGCCATCTTGAAGCATTGACCAACCCAGGATTGCTGAGGTTTGTAAAATATATAGTCGATAATGAGATAGTAAAAGAAGACCCAGCCGGACCTGATGGCACCGGTATGAATACTTTCTATCCTGATATATATTATGAAGTTTTTGGTGACTATAAAAGCAAAATGGAAGATCCGGCGTCTACTTTTTCCTATGAGGAAAGAAACAATGGAGGAGTAGATGTTACAACACCCAAGAATTCAATAGTAGGCGGCAAAATTCCGTATATGTGGATGTTTGTTAAATTCCACGAGCAGGATGTTCTTGATACGAGAAGCGGGGTTATATCAATAGAAAACAATGCGACCCCTGCCAGAATTGGCATTGGCATGCACAGCGCAACCAATATATATCTGAAAAATAGAGAGAAAGGATATAATCCAAATTTCTTTTCTGATTGGACATGGCCGATGGCTGCTGAAAACCACAGCAGGAACTTTTTAACCAAATCCTGGGGAGACCACTACTCACCATTTGACTACTTCTTTAATAAGACCGAAATCAGAGGAATTTCAGATTTTGTTAAAGGTACAGGGGCTAATCCAAATACCAACTCTACTTTCGCTTCGTACACTGTTGAGGGGTTTATTAATGATATATTGATGAAGCTGAGTTATGTCAGAAACAAGTTCGACCCATTTACTAACAGCCTTATTCCTGAAGCCAGTCTCATGTCCTCAGCTCTGGCAGATTACGTCGGAAAAATTAAGTTGACGATAGGAGGTTCTAATGTCACTTCCACAATTACCGGAGACCCCGCATATAGTCTTCAGTTATCGGCATCAAGGCCATACTCCTATAAAGAATCCGATATATATGAGGATCAATTGGATACTCTGGTTTTCAATGCCATTCAGCTGGACAGTATTGAAAATGATAAGCATGAACAGCAGAATAAAATACTCCGATATGGCAGGTCAATTCCAATACTTAAAGGCAAAAGTTCCGTCCTAATGGAAAAACCCGGAGATACTGCTATTATTATATCCGGCAAGTACATCCCTCTCTCATTTAATTATGTTGATCAAAGATTTACAATCAATGTAGCTGATGATGGAACAATTTCATATACTGATACTTCAGATTATAGCGGAACAGCTGATGGATATATGATCCTGGATGTAACGCTGCAAATAGAACAAAAGAAAACAGCGAATGTAAGTGACCCTGTAAAGTACAAGATAACAGCCAATTTTGAACCCAATTCCATAATATGTATGTACCACCCCCAGAGCTTAATCTGGGATCCTACACCAAATTCATTGATGGTCGTGTACGATAAAGTAACTATTCCTCAGCTGGTAAAAGATAATGTTACTATTACTGAGGGACTGAATACTATTCAGATGAGTGAGGTTTCCAAAACATACAGTAATAAGAGCGATTATATTTCCAATTTTCCCCACATCTTTGACCAGGATCATCATCATGTATATAAGAGAGAAGATCATAATCATACCTTCAGCGTAACATCAGGAACTAATAGTGTTGGACATACTCACAACATCAGCTGGACAGCTGACGCCGGAAGCGGAACATCCGGCGCCCAGAGCGCAAACCACACCCATTCTGTCTCCGGCACGGTTTCTGACATGACCGATATAAAAGAAACAGATAGAGATACAACTGATGATATTCCATTCACTGGAGGCATAAGAACAATTAACCTGCTAAAATCCTTCAAATTCACTCCAACACTTAAATTTGATGCCAAAGACCTGGCCAAAACGCAGGTTGAGTACTCAGAAATTGAACAGGGTATTAAAGTTTCAAAGGTGCTGCCCGGGATGCAAGAACCCCTTGAAACAACTCCGTGGATGAAAATAAATTTTGGAACGCTGAATATGTTCAATAGTACCGAAGCAATTGGCAACAAATTCTATCAGGTTGTTAAAACATACGAATACCCGACAGGTATAATAATAAACAAAACTACCAAACCGAGAAATAATCTGAATGATATAGACCCACGACTAAATAAAGGAACCAATAAAGTTGAACTGATAAATGGTATCTATCAGGGCACTACTGTTGTATGGTTTGTAAATGGCGTTGAGATCAGTAGAATTGTTGGAACGGCTGATCCGGATCCGAACAAGCAGGGTTATCTGCCGGATGGACAGGATACCAGTTTTACCTTGATAGTGACGGCTGAAGGCGAGTATAAAGTTGATGCCAAGATATATAAGGATAATTTGCCTCTTGCCCAGATTACAAAAACCTTCTATTATATAGAAGACGAGAGCGCCAATGTTTATCCAAAAACAGTTTTGATTCAAGGCGGATCCAATGTTGAGGAAATGGATCGTACATTCTGTGTTGTCGCCGGAAGTATTAAAGCCATAACAGGCGTTCCATCGTGGATGAGTGTGTTTAATGTAATTTCAGTAGGTACTCCGGGATCTCCTGGCGGCGGCAATATTCCTTTCATTATTCCTCCTGATGCAAATACTGCAGGGAAGAATTCGTTTGTAACTGCTTATACAGCCACAAAAAACACCAGCAATACCAGCAGGTCAGCTGTTCTTGATGTTGGAGGACAAAAAATTACGGTGTATCAGGACAAGAGCCGGGAAGTGCCGTCTGTTCTGCCGGATCCTATAATAACTTCCGGCGGCATATTCCTGACAAAAGGGGACGGAACTATCATGTATACTGATAATGGAACGGATCCGACGGCAGGCTCTGCCGAATGGGTTCCAGGAAGTTCTGTACCAACAGACCTGGATCTAAGAGCCCGGGCTTTTGCAAAAGATTCAAGACATATCCATTCAGGGGTAGTAAGGAGAGGATGATGATCAGCTGGGAAGAACTAACAACTATTCAAAACAGTATCAAGCAGACATTTAATGGCCATTGTGACCATGTGGATTTATTCAGCCGGGTAGAAGAAAACGAACTAATCGAAGATTTTTATATAGATGTATATTTTTCACAGGCTGTACTCTATAAAATGGAATTTTGTATTGTTGATAAAAAAACCAAAGATATATGCGCTTATGAAGTTAATAATAGAAACATAATAGGAGGCAGCTGTCTCAGTCTACAAGATAAGCTCAATAGCATGGATTTTCTTCAGTACTCGTCTCTGATTTACTCCAGCAAAAGCATAGATTCAGCAGTAGATACCAAAAACCTCAGCATAGGTATTGAAAGTATAGGAAGGGAAGAATTTATTGCCGGATACAAAGATGGTGAATTATTTAAAATATACTGTAATGATAAATTTGATCTCCTCTATGACCATTTTAATCTTAGTATAAACCGGGATCTTTTCTGTAACAATCATAAAAAAGTAATCTTTTTAGAATCAAAACCTATGGTATTCGTCAACTAGATCATCATGTTTAAAGCAACATTATCCGGCATTGAAAGATCCATTCTTGACTCCAGCAACCTTAAAAGTCTTGGCTACATGAATGTAGGGAATATAACCGCCGATATAGATGATTTTGTAAACAATTATAGCCAACCACCGAATACAATATACGAAGGTATTATTGATGGAGAGTATACCATCAATGGGTATGACCAAGCAATAAAGTCGTACATTACAAAAGGAAGTAAAAAATTACAGGAAATTGATCTTCCTACGCTGGAACTTGCTCAGGCACTTACTTCTACCCCTAAATACTATTATTCCATATCATATTCCAAAAAAAAATTGGACACCTTTAGTGTAATAGATTCTTTGAAAAAATATGAAGGTATATTAGGAACAGAAGCAACTGACAAGAATTTTCTACCCACATCAAAAATAAATCAGGAGAAAAGTATTATAAGAAAAGCATATACTTCTCCACAACAAGAAATGGTTTATGATTTTTTTGAGTTAGATTCTTCTGCAATGAATTCAACCGAAGTACTGTATAATTCTTTAAAATTTGATTTACCCATCTTTATATATGATGATGAAACTAAAATTTTACTGAATAGGTCCGCTCTTGATACTGTTATATATCCTCACTATGAGTATATTGACAATAATATAGCCTTTGACAACTATGATATTAGTTTCAAGAAAAATCAGTACTATATTCTAAAAAAGTACAACAATCTGAAATTTATAATGCACCTTACCCAGGATAGCATAAAAAAAATTGATTACTACTCAAAGAGGATTCTTTTTCAAGAATATACATTTTTATTAGTTCTTAATAGCAAAGACACTTTTAAGAATTCTTTTAAGAAATGCCGGGAAAAGGGTATATTTGTGTACGAATTTAAACCGCTGGAGTTACCCACCTTCGGAATGGAAGCACATTACAAAGACTGGACAAAACTATTAGAGCAGGAAACAAGAGAATTCACCTCCGACGACCGTTTTAAAAAATACAGACAAGAGGTAACTAAACAAATAAGAATTATACACAATATTATTACCTACTCAGATAAAAATGGAGCACCTTTAAAAGAATACCTGAGTGATTTGTTTTATGACGACAAATTATATGATCAATTAGATACTATCTTCCAAATAACAGAATCAACAGAATTTAAAGAAAAATTCGAGGATATTTCGTTCTTTGATGACAAAACACTTTTTATGGTCAAAGTGCCCTATGTTGATTATTTACAAGAAAAATTGGAAGAGATAGAAACTGCTACGTTAGCAACATTAAATTATTTTGAAGAAAGAACTATACCTCACTTTGTCTCCATGTACCAGGCTCCATCCTCTGCTTATGCCAGGCTTATATCCCTGAAGGTCTATGCCAAACTTGCCGGTTTTATTTACTACTCGGAAAATTATATAATGATATACTGGACTGTTCTGCTTATGCCATTGGTTGTTATCATATCTGTTGTTTCCACCATCTTCCGGGCCATTGACCGGGTGCTGTCCTGGATTGGCGGAGGTAATAAACAAAATGAAGGATTAGATTCTCTTATATCAACACCCTTTACAAATTTAGCGCTCGTCAATAATTCTAAATTCGTTCCTGATTTCAGCTTTTCTGTTGAAGAGGCTATCACAGAATGGGTTAGATATTTAATGTCGGTAATCGCTATAATCGTGAGCTGTATTGTTTATGATGTGGTGTACAAATTATTCCATGCGCATGATATTGGATTTCAATTAAGAAAATACATAACCACGATGGATGGTAAAAAAATAGAAATAGAAGAGGATTCAGAAGGTAACAAAACCAAGATAGAATATAATAATTTTATTATTAATAGTAATAGTCCTCCAGCATCATTTAATACAAAAGACATAAAATATGAATCTATAGAAGATATAAACCAATTATATACTAATTTTCAAGTAAAAAAATCAGATTATATGACTACAGACATTCAAAATATATACGCCGACAAAAATTTCAGCATTTTTCCTGTAGTATCTCAGGAAAATAATTATGGTATATTCAAGTCCTACACCAGAAATGTCGTTGATACATCTTTTCAGAGCATTATATTTAAAAATCAGACATCCATATCAAGAAGCATCACTAATGGTAAATTATCAGCCTGGAATCAATCCTATCAAAATGCTTTTTTCTACAGCATCACAAAGGGAGACATAAATTTAGTCAACTTTGGAAATTCTTACATCAATCCTTTAAAAGCCCTGGAAAGAATGGAAGTAGTGGTATACAACCAGGGCGTCAATAATATGCCATCACAGGCTCCTATCGGAACGCACTCACTGGTAAAAATGGTTTTATTATCTTCTGGTTTATACTTACAGGAATGTACTTTATTATCTTATACCCCTGAATTATGGTCATTTATCAATGGTAAATCGTCCAAGCTGTTACAAAGATACGGAGTATATAGATCTGCTACATATACCGAATGGTCTGACTGGGTTCTGTACAACTAGATCATCTATGGACTTAGCATCGTACAAAAACAAGCTTGGGCTGAAAGAACCAGAAGCAGTAACAGAAACGAAAATAAGATCTGAAAAACGCTATCTTACTATAATACAGTATATCAGGGCAAAAAACTCCAAAAAAATATATAAATATATAGGAACTCACGCCAAAGCCGTGAAAGACATAAAGGAATCGTTTGAGCTGGCAAAAAAAGACATTTTGAATAAATGCCAAAATTCGCACAGTAACGGTGCTTTATCCATTATAGTTGTCGAGCAAACCTGGGCAACAGTAAAAACCAATCACGATATACTGTCAACCAATGAATTTTCTTTTCAGCCTATATCCTCCAGGTGGCTGACCTGGGAGGAAATACAAGCCGCTCTAACTAATTAGAGTATGTTACGGAATGAATTTTATAGACTGCTCAAATCAGTAATAGATGCTGATCAATTTCTGGAAGATGACATAAAAAGCATTGTCAGGGTTAGACTCCCTTTGAAAATAGAGGATGTCAGAGATCTGAAGCTGTGTATACTGAAGATTTTTGGTAATTTTCATGTGCCCAGAGTTGACCCGGCCAACAACCCGAAACACGCAGGATATAAATTTGATTCCCATTTTATAGATTATGATAAAAAAACCATTGATGTAAATGATCACGGAAAACTGTTTGCCAGACCGGAAGCTATTTTTGATGAGATGACCAATGATCCTAATAAATGGCAGACTTTTCTGGAAGGGTTATTCTCGGTTATATTGAATGACCCTCAAGCTATTGATTATCTGGCTGGGATGATTACTAACAATAATCAGCTAGTTGATGAACTCAAAAACAATGTAATCAGCTCCATCCAGAATGATCCTTCTTTCATTAGTCAACTATTATCTTCTCTTAATTCTCCATTTGACATTAACAATCTTATCGGAAGATGGCAACAGAATAGTATAACCAATATAACTCTTGAAATTTCACAAACTTTTGACTGGACTTTAATTGGACCTTCACCAGGAAACTGGATTGGTTATCAAGGCAGCGGAATAGAGGCTCTTGACAATAAAGAATTTGTATTTTACAAAACAAGCGCCACCTACCCAAACGCGAAAGTTGTACATCTAACCGGAAAATTTTTTGAATCCAAAATTCTTGTTACTCTTAATGATGCTCAAATCCCCGGAAATACACCTTCCAGAATGTTGCTGATGGAAAAGCTTCCTTAGTTTGAAAAACCAGATCTGCAGGATCCCCTGTGATCCTGAGGAGTGCCGGGCGATCCGGCGGAGAGCCAAGAATTCAATTATCCAAATTGAATTCAGAGGCACCCGGAGGGTGCCTTCACTAGACCTATTATGTTTAAAGAAAGCACCCGCTGCGCGGGCTGCTTCAAAATTTAAATTTGATAACAATAATTCCCAGCTCTCCGCCGGATCGCCCGGCACTCCTGCAGATCTGGTTTTTTGAACTTTTCATTCAGTTTTCTTACATATTATATGTAAGGAGAGAAATGGAATGGTGAAAATCAAGAATATAAGCTATGATGGCAAATACCCCAACCTCTGCCGGGGTTGCTTGACGATAGATCTCAGCGGCCACGATGAAATTGCGGCCATTGAACTGGACTATCTGCTCACTAGCGGCGGCGAGTGTTATATCACTGATAATTGGTCTCGCGAGGTGATCAATAAAGGTAAATGGAACTTCGATTGGAATAATGTTATCGTTTCCTGTATCGATCACAATGACCAAGAAATCAAAGCCCCGCGGTATGGATTGTTTTTGATCTTCGATAACAAGCTGAAGGATGAGATCGAAAATTGGGTTCAGGATAATGTTCCGCAGGGTTGCTGCGGTGGTTGTAACTAAGGAGAAATTAGTGGCTACCAGAAACCAGATTATTGCCATTCATGTCTGCAAAAAAAGAAGCCGGACTGGATACCGACAAAAAGTACCGGGCGTTTTTGAAGAAAATTGCCGGTGTCAGCTCTTCCAAAGATCTGACGGAAGATCAGGCGGCTGCTGTAATCGAAGCAATGGGCGGCTTGAACAGGAAACCCCGCGAAACAAAAGCCAAGAAGAAGATAGAAATTCCTTCAGTCCTCCGGCTCCGCCTTGGCATTGGGCGGATGCTACGGAAAAACAATGGAAAAATCAGGGCATAATGATGGACATTCTGGAGAAAAAAGGATTCACCTGTGTTGCCGTCTGGGACATTGACGGTTCAAAAAAGTTTAAATTCCGTCCGCTATGAAAGATTTGGAGAGCCTGGTTTTAGATTTAAAAATGGTCTACAAGAAGTACAATGAGATGGTTGAGAAATCTTTCTCGCATGATGATGCTGGAAAGATTCTCTCCGCCAGGATCCGGGATCTAATAACCGAGTACGAAGAAAACTATGACTTTCTTGATGACTTTCCAGCCGTTGAGAATAATTCTGTTGATGAGGAGGATGGAGGACTGGAAGTTGAGCTCAATTTCTAAGGCCCTGCCGTCCACGAAGCGGTTTCTTTTTCTTCTGTAAGTTTTACAAGTATTTTTCCTACATCCGTAGCAATAGATCTCAGCGGATCCGGCCCGGATTTTTCTCCATCTTTGGATGATTTTTCTTCCTTGAATGTTATTGATAAAGCTGCTCCATCTGAAATCTTTCCGAGGGTTTTAAGTACCTCTCGATTGCTTCCGGTTAAGCTGTCAAGCTGTCTATTCAAGCTCTTGATGGATCCGGATACTTTATCAATCTGTTTTGCCGCATCAGGAAGTTTGTTGAATGGAGTTAATATATTTTCTTCAATGGAAGTTCCAACAGCTTTTAACTCACTAAGTTCGCTGGTTACATCCGTCAACATACCTGTAATTTCAATAATTTTAACCATGCTTTCTCTGATCGGAGCCAGTTTCTCAGCCGTAAAATTTTTGTTTATTACTTTTACTATTCTACTTAGAGGCTGATCCAAAATTCTGTATGTTGACATGAGAAGCTCATTTTTTGATTCTATATCGGAGGGGTTTCCTTCCAACCCAATAACTTTTTTAATCAGGTCATTATAGTACCCAATAAATGAAGTAGTAGCCTGAACTTTTGATATGACATTGGTTGGATCCGCCATCTTTACCAATGATTGTACTGTCAGGAATATACAGCCGGGATCACCGCGGATTAACCCGCCCTTATCAAACATGGCGGCAAGTTCTTCAACGACTTTTATTTTTTCAGCGCCTACTATTTCAAGCTCATTTATTTTTGATATGAAGCCAGGGAATTTTTCTACCAGATTTGTGGCGGTGTCAACCTTGCCAAGCATCTCTGATACATCCGGCATTTTCTTCAGCGACTTCATCAATAATAAAATAGGACCATCACCTGCTTCTTTTGAGGAAGTAAACATGGTAATAACCTGGCCAATTATTCCTTTTGCTGCTTCAACATCCTCCGGTTTTATCTCTTTTATATCTGTAATAAGCCTTACTATATTTCCAATACCCTCAGTAACTGGGGTCAATGCTTTTGCGGTATTCAGCTGCTTATCACTGATGCCCGATATATTCTTGATGAGGCCATCAATAATTTTGTCTTTAATGAATGGAAACAAATAATCATTTAATCCGGCTGAAGCTTCCTGTAACAGTTTCTGTCCTTCTGATCCTGTAAAATATGACATTTCCTTTATCATATTTATTACATCCATCATAGCTTTGGTTATGGCACCAAGAGTAATGGCAAAAGCTTCGGCCGCTTTCTTGGATGACCCTTTCATGCTTTCACCTGCTTTTGCCACAATTTCTACCAGCTGATTTACAAGGGACATAACCGGACCAGGATCAACCTGTCCCTGAATGTCCTTAATCTCAATCATTGATTTATAGGCTATTACTACAGAAGTCATTGCTACTTTCATTAGCACACATGCCGCTGCCAGAGCGGCAAGACCGACAGCTGCTTTTGTATATTTAACTGCTGCCATTACCCCAAAAGGTTTAAAAGCCTCGTCAATAGAATCCATGACGGCTTTTATATCTTCTCTGGTTATATTGGAAGCCTGGATTTTTTTCATGTTATCAAATGCTATGTTCATTGAAACCATAGCTACAGCCAGCAATAATGCTGCTGCCATCAACAAACCTATAGGTATCAGAGCTATTCCGGCAATAACTCCAATGATCATCAGTTCAGCAAACAATATGCCCAAACCTAGCATAAAAAGAGATATAGCACCTATATCCAGAAGTTTATCATCGGTTATTTTTTTGATAATGATTAAAGCAACTAATAGGCAGATAGATGCCACCAGTAATAATATGGAAGAAACCATTAACAAGGCAATTGGAATTAAAGCCAACCCGGCCAATACCCCAACTATAGCAAGAGTAACAAACAATAAGCCTACTATTAACAGTTTACCAACCATCTTTATATTGATAAATAACAGAGCCAGATTAAGAAGCATTAATCCCAATAGCAATAATACTGAAGCTACCAGCATCAACAAGGATGCTACAACCAGGAAGGCCAACCCTGGAATGGCAGGAATACAGGCATATCCTACAAGAGTAAATGCCACAAAAAGAGCCACCATTATTACCATTCCAATAAGAAGAGTAGGCCATTTAATCAGAAGCTGCTCTGAAACATATATCAATAACAGGATAGCCAGACCAAATACTATCAGCGCAACCCCCAGCAGAATGGCCGCTACCATGAATAACACCAGCCCTGGAACAGCTGATCCTGCTGCCATTCCTATAATAAGGAATGTTATAAATATGCCAATAATAATTGCCATACCAATTATTACCTTGTTTCCAGCGGCTATACATTCTTCCACTACGTACTTCAGGAATAGTAAAGCTATACCAAAAACTATTAAAGCAACGCTGAGCAAAATTGATGCGATGGTGAATTTAATTATATCTTTTGATACGCGTGAAGCTATGGCAGCCACCAGTAGGAAACCCAGGAATACAGCCAGTATTTTCAGTATCGCTATCTGGGTTGATTCGTCCTGTAAAAAACGGAAGTATATAAGTTTCAAAACAACCAGAGCCAGAGCAAATACAATCAATGAAACACTTAGCAGAATTGAGGCTATGGCAAAGTTCTTAATGTCTTTGCTTATTCTTGATGATATGGCCGCTACCAGCATGAACAAACCAAACAGAATTATTATTTTAGCTACAGCTATGAATGTTTCTGGAGTCAGGAAACGGTTAATGAAACTGATAATAACAAGAGCCACAATAAATACAATAAAAGCGAGAGCTATTTTAAAGCTCATATCCTTGATACTGTCAATACCTTTCTGGAATACTTTCAGCCCCATTATCCTACCAACTAGAGACAGTCCCATCAGGAAAAGTGTCAAGGCTATAAGCCCAAACATTGCCGGAAGTATAACTAACGGAAGAATCGCTACCAATATAATGGCTATTGACAGCTGAATGATTGTGGAAGAAATCTTTTTAATAGAATCCTGGAAAGGTTTTAACTGCTTCTCAGAGAAGTCAACCACTATTTTTCCCATTACAGCCAGTTCTTTGATAAAGAGAGTAGCCGCTTTCAACCCCAACCTTCCTATTGTAGCTGATACTATCAAGGCTATAGATACAGTAGTTGCCTTCATCAAGAATTTCATTATATCCAGTATTATAGGAACAACTTCTTTTATTTGATCAAATAATTGCTTTCTGCTACCCCAAGCTGCTATTGATTTTGATATATTTCCACCGCGCTCATTATCTGTAAGGCCAAGATATAGGAGCTCACCCAAGAAGTAATTTACATTTTCAAGTCCGGCTATCGCTATTCCAGCAATGGCTCCTGTAACAGCTGTAATGGCTGAGATAACAACGACTACCCTCATGGATTCATCAATGGCGTCAAGAGTCGGCAGAATGTTGTCTTCAAAAAGGACTAACCTGCTTTTCCATTCATCCACAGTAACTTTTGTCTTCCCATCAGCCGAACCCAAAGCATCAATTCTATTTATCAGATTATTGATTGCTCCTAATCCTGGCAGTGCCATTATTGCCAGAGGGCCAGCTGCAATAACAAAAGCCGACATTTTGATAATTTCTTTGAAGGCTTCAGATGATTCTGTTATGAAAGCCTTTAATCCTCCTCCACCCCCAGATTGTTTCTTACTTTTATCTGGTGGATTCTCCTCTTCACCTCCGCCACCTGATTTATCCTTGCCTTTCTTTTTATCAGGTGGCTTTATATTATCCATAGCTTTAAGGATGGACTCAATGTTGTTACACAGATTTTTCAGATCATCTTTTTGAAGCCCAAGGGTTTCTATAGAAAAACTGTTATCTGGCGCCCCTTTCAGATCCTGCAATCCTTTTGATATATTCTCCAGGTCAACATGATTGTTGGACATCATTGTATAAAGATCACCAGAAATTATATTACAAATGCTTACCAGATCTTCAATAAATGACGGTTGAGGTTGCTCCGGCGGATTATTGACGCCGTTTGAAACTGATTCTACCTGCTGTCTGACGCTCTCAAGATTCTGGTTTCCTGCTATAATGTGATCAATCAGGCTGTTTGTTTTTGATTCCACCAGCAATCTGAAACTTTCCAAATTCTGATTACCTGCTATTAAATGGTTGGCAATATCAATAGTTCTTGAGTCTACAAGAGACCTGAAAGCTTCAAGATTCTGGTTTCCTGCTATAATGTGATCAATCAGGCTGTTGGTACTTGTTTCAATTAATTGTCTAACAACTTCCAGGTTTTGATTACCTGCTATAATATGGCTGATGATGGCGCTGTTGGTACTCGTTTCAATTAATTGTCTGACGCTCTCAAGATTCTGATTGCCAGCAATAATGTGAGTGAATAGCTCATTTTTAAAATTTTCTTTCCATCCTTTCTGGTCTTCAGGTTCGGAAACATCAAATTGACCGCTGAAAGTTTCTCTGATAATAGGCCCAAGGTTGGTTATTTCTGACATTATTTTCGGAAGAGTATCATTATTGATAGACCCAATTGCCTTATTTCCTTCAATAATTTGAAAGAATAAACCTCCATCCGTTTTTTCAAAAAATTCAGTCTGCTTCCTTATTATATCAGCTACGGAAGAAATTGAACCTGCCAGATTTTTAATGGTGGTGTTTTGTGAGCTGAAAAGGTCATTTAACTGATTATATATGAGCAAAGGCCCGGCGCCATATTTTGCTGGTAACTTGGCAACATCAGCGTCAGTTGTTTTCTTTTTGGCCTGCTTCAGCGATTCCTGAGATTCTTCACCCTCGCTGGATATATCGTATACTTTATCCTGGGTTTCATTCAGCTGATCCAACGCATCTTGTAATGGTTGAAGACCTGGAAGTGTTTTTAATTGGTTAAGTATCTCGCGCTCTGTTTCGCTCAGTCCTCTTAATTCTGTTACAACCTGATCAGAAATAACAGTATGGAGACCTTCTATTGATTCTTTGTTTGAAGCTATGGATTCTGTTATTGCTCCGGTATCTATATTATTGGCGCCACCATTATTGGCATTTTGGATGGCGCTGGTTATTCCATTGATTAAATCGGTCTGATCAGCCATTCTTATTTAGTTTTAGAAAGCCGCGGCCCATATATTTTTCTTGTAGGGGAAATTGGGGCCATTTGTTCCAAAATCTGCTCTCACAAGAGCCTTAAATTCCATTGTGAGTGTCCAGTCAATTACAGGCTGATCCTGGGTCGTATCAAAATCATTCATAAGCCACATAATAGCATATCCGTTCGTACTTGAGGAAAGCATAGAGTAGATTTCTATGATCCTGTCATTCAATTCTTCTATTGTGTATTCTTGTGGTGAGCTATCGTGATTCCAACCATTATTGTCTTCCCAATGAAAAGTGTATGTGTCTCTGACTGGAAGCTGCTGCGATGGAAGAGCGCGATCACCGATAGTGATTCTATAGGGATCTGAAAAATAAGATTTTCCTTTTGAGGTGACCCATTCTACTTTAATTTCTATTTCCGGATTTTCCAGAAGGTCATCAAAAGTTGAGGGAATAATGTTGTACTGATCATCAGACAAAACTACGCTATCGTACACATTTTTGGTGACTATCAGATATGTCTTTAGTTTGTATTCGCTCTCAAATGCTGCAGCAGGTAACGGTGCGGAATAATTAGGCTTGAAATTCACATCCAATCTCACATCAGGAAATCCGGGTAAGACACATGAAAAAAAAAGAAGCAAGAATGAACTCACAACCAAGGAGCTCATTTTGAAAAAAAATTTCATCTGGGCGTTCTCCTTGATTATTTAGTTAGACCTCCTTTTCAAAATAAGATCTAACAGAGAGCAAAAGTTAATATGAAATTATGAGAATAATCGTCAAGAATGATTTCAGTATCGGAGATAATATATTTATCTATGTATCCAATCAAGAGAAAACAGCGGCCAAGATGGCACCTAATAATTTTAACAGGTGGCCGAATATATTTGAGGGGGTTGTAGAAACCAAGATTTACGCGGATAATATAAGGGTTCGTGGAAAAGCTTATGCCAATGAATTGATTGAAGTAAATACTGTTCAGGATCGTGTCTTCAAAACTTTTGAAGAGGCTATGCTCTGGGTACAAGAAGATACAAAAGAAAATAGCACTAAAGAAACTGAGTACAATGCTGAAAACATTTCCAAAATGGTGGAAGATGTTGTAGGAGCTTTCAACAAGGCTCTTGGAAAGATGGCCGAGGAAAGAAATATGGATCTCTCTGTTTTGTTCAAAAACATGAAATGCTGATAGAGGATTTAAGCGTAGATGACGCCATTGTATATGGCGTCGATTTGTTATTTGAATTTAAGGATTCTATCAGAAAATTTTCTTTCAAAGATTTTCTGCAGGAGTCAATAACAGGATCCTATGACAAAAACCATATCGAGAATATATGTTCTGAAATTCATAGGGTGAACAACACCCTTCAAAAGTATCTGGATAGTGGAACCAAGCCAAATATATTCCAGACAAAACATATTATTCAGCATCTCAACAAATTTGGAACTCCTCAAGTTTTGGATATAATGAACAATGTTTTTGCCAACCCGGAAGAGTACGATGAACATATCTGATCAAATAGATAACTTGGATATGAGAATTCATGCAAAATACAAATCTTCCGAGGAAGAAATACGAGAATTTCTGGGGGAAATTTGACCACAAAAATTGGCGTAACAGAACATGGTGATCCGGCTCTGGATGATTCCTGGAAAAGCTGGGTCAGAAACAGGAAACCAGCTATTCTGATCACCAAGAATTTCAAAAAATTGTACGAAGAAAATCCGGGGTTGCTCAACCAGAATGTGATGATCCATGCTACAATAACTGGATATGGATCATCACCAATAGAACCAGGCGTTCCGGATCCCCGCCGGCTTATTGAGTTTTTGGAAAGCCTATCTTCTAATGAAAAAGCAAAGATAACGGTCAGGATTGATCCTATTATTCCAACTGAAGACTGTGTGAACCTTTCAGTTGCTGTGTTTCACAAACTCAGCAACAAAGGTTTCAGAGACTTCAGGATCTCTGTACTGGATTGCTACAAGCACGTTTTCGACAGAATACAGAAAAATGGATTTTCTTTTGAGTTTGCCAAGCAGATCAAGAATGTCTATAGACCTATAGAGGGCGACTTCAAATGGATTCCCCACGCCGACTATAATCTGCGAAAGAAGATAATTGGTTTGTTTCCAGGCGCCAAAACCTGCTGTGAACCTGGTTTCGATGAGACAAATGTTCCTTGCGTCGGCAAGGAAGATGTGAAATTGCTGGGGATCAAAATGGAAGGAAAGAGACTGATCAGAAAAGGCCAGCGAGAATTTTGTGGTTGCTGCTCCCTGAAGCATGAACTTCTTCAGGGGCAACCTTGCGGACACAAATGTATATATTGTTATAGGGTCTAAGGCGATTCGTACAAAAATGCCAATCCATCCAGCGAAGTAGTTTTATCTGACCCTACAAAGTTGGATCTACAAATAGTTGCTTGGGTCAGCAGCGTTGTCTTATCTGTTCCTTTATTATCCAGAGAATGTTCTATCCTGGTAATCAGGTATTTTCCGTTCAGCCAATTTTCTTTCTTTTCTTCTGTAGGGTATCTCGGTTCCTTATGCTGAACATATGGCATTATTAATGAAGCCGTGTCGCCGCATTGAGCTACACATCCTATAAATGGTGTATTGACCTGAACCTGGAATATGTTATCAACTTTATCAGCTGAAGCAAACAACAAAAAGATGGAATCATCCAGAGGTCTATTGCGTATTACTTTTGTTGAAGACCCGCTTATCATGTTGGGAATACGAAAATCCAATGGAAGATAATTACCGAAGGATGACCCATTATGGGGTTTTATTTGATTGGTCAGTAGCTTTCCTCCAGTTAATCCAATACCCGCAACTACATCCTCAAGATAAAAGCTGGTAAACCATTCCTTGTTTATATCTGAATTTGACACGGCCAGTTGAATGTTGGAGATGTTTACTGACCCTCCAGTTTCTGTAATTCCTTCTTTATCAAGAATCTCGGTTTCTTTCTTTGATAGAGCGGGGTCTTTCATTGATTCAGCATCCGGTTTGAATAGTACCGAGCTGTTTTCCTTATAGAGCTGCTTGTAGGATCTAAGATAGAATTCTCCCCTATCTGTGGCAAAAAGGTGTACCGGATTCTGTTCCGAGCAGCAATAGGGCAGCAGCTTGTTATATATAAAATCCATGTCGGTTTCGGCTACTTTATATCTGGCTAGTTTTCCATTGTCATCTATCTTGGCAAAGTTTTCATCTTTAACTTCAAATTTTACGCCTCTATCTTCATTCTGTAAAACTTTTTTGATTAGATCTCCCATATTCATAGGATAGTAAGCATGATTTTTAATGTCCTTGAATAACAGCCACGGATGACCAAAATAAACCCTGAATGTTCCGGCTAGTTTGCTAAGATTGTCTTTACAATCATCTTCAAAGTTTAATATATAAAAATCAGGGAATTTAATATAATTTGGTTCTTTTTTCTGTCTCATCTCTTCATCAGTAAGATTATAGAAAACTTCAATAGATACGCGGGATCCTATTGACAGATCACTTAAGCTTCCAATATAGATGCCTTCTTTATCCTGGATCTCAAAATAACCATGTGGCAAACCTTCTTCTATGTCAGAGATCAATTTAAATCCGCACAGATCTGCGCTTTCAATAGTAGTAACGCCATTCAAGGTTATTGTCAGAAGAGTAGTTTGTGATGGTTGAGGGTTTGATGGTGTGGCAACCGGATCTTCTATGGTAACGGTGTCTATTTTCTTTATTTCGGCCATATTGGTTAATCTAGTTTTGATATGGAAATCAGAGAAACATTTGAGACAAAATACGGAAATTCAAAATCGGTGGAAAAGTCTGAATTGAACTTTCTGGCTGGTTTTCTTACATATAATATGTAAGGAGAGAAAACAATGGACAAGAAAGACAAGGAGTTTTATCTGGCCTGCTTTAACTGCGATGATATGTGCGGCGAGTGCAAGGTTCGTGAAAAGTACGGCAAGGATTGCGACGATGTGCCGGAAGATATAGTTCAGAAGTACCTGATGACCGGGAAGGTGGAATAGATGCTTCGGCTCGTCAGGAAGGAATTAATAGAGGCGTGGCAGAAGCCAATGAATCCTGGAAGGGTCGCCTTCGTAGCATAGTAGAAGAGTAATACCCATCTGGAGGAAGTAGTTACAAGGAGCTCCGGATAATAATGGTTGGCGGTTCCTGGAATAACCGCCAGTGTTTCACCGTCTACCAAATGGACAAGGACACTAGGTGAACCTGGTGATGAGGGTTCGAGTCCCTCCGGTGAAAAGAATCCAGACTAGGAGGAAAACTATGACAAGTGCCAATGCTTTCTTTGCCGGGTTTTGCGCAGCCGAGGATGATTTTCTGGTTGGCAACTATAGACCTTATGATGGGTCAATGGGACTGGATTATATCTCCGGTTATATCAGAGGATTCCAGGAAGCTGTTTTCAACTTCCTTCACAAAAAGTATCTAATCTAAAAGTCTTTTCTTCCTTACAATTTGGGTCTGTGGTTATCAACCACAGACCCATTTTTTCAACTAAATTAAGTATGACTATTTTTCAACAATGCTATAATCTCCGCCAAAAACTAGCAGAAGAACTGCTCCTTGAAAGCAAAGACAGGCTTATTGACAAGACATTCATGTCGCCGGAAGAAATAGAAGAGGTGAACTTAACCCCACCCTAAAGGGTGGGATCTTCCTACTTCGCTCACCGAGTTTAGATCATCCGACAATGCCGAATTCACCAGGGACTCAATGTCCATAGGCGTTAATTTGGTGCGTCCCGCACCTACTAAATTATTCTTTTAAATTCAAAAAGTTTAATTAACCTTTTGTTTTATATTTAGTTAGTTATTTCTTTTTTGAAAAGTTGTATTTCTTGTTAATATATTAACTTATTATGAGTTGTTATGAAAGTTATGCTCACGCTAAAACTCTTTTGGCTTATATTGAGGCTCAGGGTTGAGACCGCTTTCATTCCCCACCTTAAAAGGTGGGAACTTTCTCGCGGTCTATTGTAA